>OOCV01000002.1_pt1 | contig 283303 bp, 231 predicted proteins | sample 1671061 | NCBI WGS metagenome assembly OOCV01 (sample SAMN06348118, study PRJEB24527) | human gut metagenome | biome: human gut; feature: ankylosing spondylitis patient; material: feces | host: Homo sapiens | place: China | collected 2015-10
CTCGAAGGCTCGCCACAAGTCCACGCAGCAGTATTATCGGGATATACAGAAACTCTCCGACGACCTCAAAGCGGAAGTGGTGGATTTGCAGCAGCAGAAAGAAACGGCACAGGAGGAACTAAGACGGGCGAAAAAAGAAATACAGACCGAGAAGCTGAAAGGGGCGGCAACCACCGCAGCCGCCAACATCGCCGAGAGCGTCGGTTCTCTTTTCGGCAGTAACAAGGTCAAGACGCTGGAAAGGGAGAACACCGCCCTGCATAAGGAGGTAGCCGACCACGAGGAAACCATCGAAGCCCTGCAAGATAGGATACAGACCATGCAGGCAGACCACAGCAGGGAGATACGGGAAATGCAGCAAAAGCACGGCAGGGAGATAGCCGACAAGGACACAAGGCACAAGCAGGAAATATCGTTTCTGAAAACGGTAATCGCAAGGGCGGCGGCATGGTTTCCCTATTTCCGTGAAATGCTCCGTATCGAAAACCTATGCCGCCTTGTGGGATTCGATGAAAGGCAAACCGCAACGCTCGTCAAGGGAAAGCCGTTGGAGTATGCAGGGGAACTTTACTCGGAGGAACACGGACGGAAATTCACGACCGAAAAGGCAGGGTTTCAAGTCGTGAAAGACCCCACGGACGGGACGAGACTGGTTCTTGCCATTGACCGAAAGCCCATTGCCGAGTGGTTCAAGGAACAGTTCGAGAAGTTAAGGCAGAACATACGCCGACCTATACAACCGCAAAAAAAAGGTAGGGGAATGAAGATATAACCGTTTTATCTTGCTGGAAAACAATAAAAAAGTGCTGTTCATAATGCCTTATGAATGGCACTTTTTATATATTTGCACACAAAATAAGGATAGAGCAAATAAAAGTAAATACAGAATCGTAAAATTTGATAGATATGAAAACTCAAAAATTAGAAATACTGATATTATTTCTCTGTATATTCGGCTTTATAGGTTGTGATAACAAAGATGAAGAGGGTGAGAAAGTGACAGACTACAAGGAATATTCTTTAACCATTGCATCAAAGAAGATACCCGGTGTTTGTTGGTCAGACGGATTTAATTATTTGTCTGATGTATATGCCGTAAAGAAAGAAAATGCCCAAGAATGGGAGAGCCTTGGAGTCATTGATGAATTTGAGTTTGAGAAAGGATATGAATATAAGGTAAAAATCAGTGAAACAAATTATTTGGATTATAGCATGGGAAATCCCGCATGGACGGAATATGAACTACTTGAAATAATATCTAAAGATAGGAAAGATTCAGAAAATTTGCCTTTACATTTTATCCCTAAATCATACTATGAGAATGTACAGCTTCCTAAATACAGATATGTAGTAGATGCAGATAATAATCAAAAACTTATTGAAGAAGAATTGAAAAAAAAATCTTTTATTCCTTTGGATTTTCATTATATGCTTTGGCGGAGCGAAGACAAATTCCTAAGATGTATTGCAATAAAAGACGATAATAATACATTGGGACCGTGTATTATAAAAAACGAAAACAAAGCCCCGGAAGAAATGCCAGAATCTTACAAATTACTTCCTCCAGAAGGAAATGTGTTTGGTTATGGGAAATGGACTTTTTTAGATGAACATGGAAATGAAACGAATTATCTTTCATTTGATGTGTTTATGGGTCGTTCTGCTAAATCAAGAAACGTAGATTTAACCCCCGATGTAGCTTATCTTTATAAAGACCTTTCTGAATACTACAAAAATAAATATCCGCAAGCCGGAGTGAAAACAGTTGTGGTTTCTTATGCCATTTCTATTAAATAACATAAAATCTTCAGCGAGCATCAATCATCCTAATTATAGTCAAACAGAATTGGTTTGAGAGGGATTTAAATCGTAATTTGTTGATAATCAATTCTTTTTTTTGTGTAAAATTCTCAAAATAACGCAGTTTGACTATATCATTGCAACTATTATAAGAATCTATTAAAATGAGAACTATAGAATTAAGCACAAAAAAACGTATGAAAAGAATAAATCTGACCGTTTTGTTGTTAAGCGGTGTCTGTTTGTTATGCCAACCCCTTCAAGCCCAGCAGAGCATTGATGCTTGTGACGGTCGTACTTATAAAGTAGGCGACACGCTCCGTATTGGCGAACCATTGCCTTCGGGCTATCTATTTATAAAGCAGATAAACGCCGATAATAAATTCGACAAGTTGAATCCGAAAAACTCAACCGGACGGACTGCCGTCATTACCGACATACCTGCTTACCAGCCCAAACTCTATCAACAGTTCGGCATTTACCAACAGCCGGAAACGCCCCAAATAGTCTTTGCCGAACAGGGCGATTTCAAGATTGGCGTATATCTAAACATGGCTTTAACCAAAGGAAACATCATGTCCGGACATCATGTTTCCCATATGGATGGAGCTGTCGACCTTACCCCGGCTATCTTGTTCGCCTACACACATAAACTTTACGGCAAACCTATCGACACAGCATCAGTCGAGACCTATGCCTCTCTCTCTGCTCCCCAACAGTATGCAGAAGCAGCCAATGACCCGTTTGCATTGGAAGAACTTCGTACAACATATCGGAAAGAACTGGAACAAGCTGTGGCAAATGCAGATTTCAATAAGGTTTTCCGTATCAAATGTTTGTCGGAACTCCAAATGTACGACATCAATCAACAGCGTTTCCCGCTTTCGGGCTTAACGTGTGTCAATGTGGAAACCAAGCAGAACAGAGAATTATCCCAACAAGGTTATTGCTTATGGGGAAGTTGTGCCTTTCATTTCACTAACGCTCCGTCATTTGCCACCCTACCTTGCAAAAAAAACATTGCCCAAGGCATTTATACTATGCGTAAAATGACCTCGGCGACCTTGCCACCAACAGCTACCCTATACGTATATGTGCGCATCCTCCAACAGCCAGTATCACTTCCTGATAAACGTACCATGGTGATGTGTCCCGGAACATCATTCGATTTCGAGTGGTCAACACTCCGTAAAGCATACGGTCAAAAAGCTTTGAACATGGAAATTATACAAACGGACGGTTATTATAATGTCTTCCCTTATAACATACAAGAAGTGACATACAATTATCTTGGTACACAAACGCTACCTAAAAAGAACAATAAATAGTAATATGAAACTAAAAAACATCATTCAGACTACATTGCTAACAATCGTCTTGACATCATGTTATACATCCAGTCGAATAAGTAAATTCAGCTCTGAAAATATAAATTTGGGCATAGATAAAAATCTTTTCATAAAAAGATATGGAAAGCCTTTTAATAAGGAAATATCCTATACACAAGACAATCAAGAGAAAGAAAAACTCTTCTATAAAGAAGAATTAAACAAAGGTACATGGTATATTATAACAACAGCTTTTACTTTTATTGATGATAAACTTATAAAGCAAGAGGTTGTAAAAGAAGAAAGGACTTTTCAAAAATGTGATTGTAATAAATAAGCTATGCCTCCGGTGGGATAACTCGCTGGGGGCTTCTTACATTTTCTGTTTTTTTCAATCAATTTTATAAAATTGCCGTCACAGTTCGTACTTTCGGAAAAAGATATTATATTTGCAAATGAAAGAGTTATTTGACAGCATAGCAATGTAAAACGCTGAAAATTGCACGGTTGCTAACTCGTTACCGCTACTTCTCAAATAATTCGCTAAGAGTTTATTCTTCAATCGGTTAAGTCAAACCGAGAAAAATCTAAAATAGAAGTCGTTCATCAAGATGGTGCAGAGGGAGATGAAACAACGGAAGAAAAACCCGGTGAAGATGCCGGTGAGAATGTAGAATCTCCTTTTGTGATAGAAAATGGAATATTAACCGGTATAAAAGATCCTTCTTTGACTCAGGTTGTACTCCCGGCAGAAGTGAAAAGTATCGCTTCTGGAGCTTTCTGGAACTCTCATATCGAATCTTTAGTGCTTAATGAGGGATTGGAGTCTATAGAGCTTCAAGCGTTCTCTGGAAGCCAGAAATTGGCCTCTGTCGCGTTTCCCGCTTCTTTAAAGGAGATAGGTGGACATGCGTTTGAAGATTGTGTGGCTTTGACAGAAGTTGACCTGTCTAAAACGGCTCTGCAGGAAATCAGTTCCGATGCTTTTCGTGAAACAGGATTGAAAAAGGTTGCTTTTCCTGCTTCATTGAAAAAAATAGGTTCGCAGGCCTTTTTAGGTACACATCTGGAAGAGGTTGTATTTTCTGCAGAATTGCAGGAGATAGATGACGAAGCTTTCAGAGGAGTAGTGGAATTAACGTCTGTAACTCTTTCGAATAATATACAGCGAATAGGTTATCGGGCTTTCAGTGACTGTGAACAATTAAATAAAGTTGCCTATGTGGGTGAAATGAAAACAGCTGATTGTATGGTAGAAATAGGAGCGTTTCAGAATTGTACGTCTTTGACTTCCTTTACATTTCCTCAAAGTCTTTCTGAAGTGCCAAGGATGGACTTTTGTAGGTTGCAGAAAGTTGAAAGAAATAACCCTTCCTAAATCGGTGAAGAAAGTGGGAGACCAGGCGTTAAGAACAAACTCTACTGTAGAAACAATTACTTTTGAGGGAGAGGAAGCTCCGGAACTTACAGGTAATCCATTTCCATTTAAGGAGAATATACTAAAAATAGTGGTCCCCTCAGGCAAATCGGAGGCCTATAAAGCGAAATGGGGCTCTTATGAAGGCTATCACTCCAAGATAGAAGAAAAGTCCTGAATAAGTCATATTAAAAAAATTACAGCGTGTACGAATTTCCTTGTGAGTTCGTACACGCTGTTGTTTTTTTAATACGAAGCGCTGGCTTTGATACCTGCTTCTTCTACGAGGCTTGCTATGCGGTCTAATTCTTCCTTTGTCGCTTTTTTAAGCTTTTGGTCGGGAGTTTCCCGGTCGATGGTATAAATCATTACCTGGCGGGGATTTATTTGCTTGACTACTTCCAGCCAGGGAAGTACGTATTTATCGGAGGTGTTATCCACATCTTTTCCGTCTTCCGTGGTACCTTTCATGAAAATAGTCTGAATAATCAGGTTCCCTTTGAATGCTTTCAGGCCTTCAATGATGTTTTCCACCTCATAGTGTCCGGTAGGGCAGTCCACTGTCCGGATGTAGTCCATGTCCACGGTATCCAGTTTCAGAATATTGTTGTCCACTTTGTTGAGTGCGGCAAACACTTTCGGGTTGTGGATAAGGGTAGCGTTGCTTAGTACGCTGACTTTGGCATTGGGGAAATATTTGTCGCGCAGGGCCAGTGTATCCTCAATAATCTCTGGAAAATAAGGGTTGGCGGTCGGCTCTCCGTTGCCGGCAAAAGTCAGTACGTCTGGAAAAGGACCGTTTTCTTTCATCTCAGCCAGACGCTTTTCGAGTGCTTCACGTACGGCTTCACGTGTCTGTACCTTTTGTTTGGGGCGGAAATCTTTGTTGTATCCACACTCGCAATAGATGCAGTCGAATGTACAGAATTTACCGTCTCCCGGAAGCAGGTTGATTCCGAGGGATACGCCAAGTCGGCGGCTATGGACGGGGCCGAATATAGGGGCCGGATAAATAATGGTTGACATAAGCGTTACAAATTATCTTCCTCTTACAATTTTTTTGATGTCATTCAGTTTGTTCAGGGCTTCCAGCGGTGTCAGGTTGTTTACATCCAAGTTTAGAATCTCATCCCTTATCTGGCAGAGTACGGGGTCATCCAACTGGAAGAAACTGAGCTGTATTCCGTCGGATGCAGCCTGTTTGCTGGGCTGTCCTTTGGCTGAAATACCTTCCTGTCGGTTTTCCGCTTCCAGCTGGTGCAATATTTCGTCGGCACGTTTGACAATAGACTTCGGCATACCGGCCATCTTGGCTACGTGGATACCAAAGGAGTGTGCACTTCCGCCTCTTTCCAGCTTGCGAAGGAAAATGACTTTGTTGTCCACTTCTTTGACTGATACGTTGTAATTTTTTATGCGTTTGAACTGAGCTTCCATGTCGTTCAGTTCATGGTAGTGCGTTGCAAAAAGGGTACGTGCGCGGGCTTTCTTATGTTCATGAATATGTTCCACGATAGCCCATGCAATGGAAATACCGTCGTAGGTGGAAGTTCCTCTTCCCAATTCATCAAAAAGTACCAGGCTTCTCGGAGAAATGTTGTTGAGGATATTGGCTGCCTCGTTCATTTCGACCATGAACGTAGATTCTCCTACTGAAATGTTGTCGCTGGCACCTACACGGGTAAAGATTTTATCTACAAGGCCAATGTGTGCACTTTCGGCAGGGACAAAGCACCCAATCTGCGCCATCAGGGTGATGAGGGCAGTCTGTCGGAGCAAAGCCGACTTACCGGCCATGTTCGGTCCGGTGATAATAATGATTTGCTGCTCTTCCGTGTCGAGATACACATCGTTGGCGATGTACTTTTCTCCTGGCGGCAATTGTTTCTCAATAACCGGATGACGTCCCTGACGAATGTCAAGCACATCATCATCCACCACATTCGGACGGATGTATTTATTGGCGCGAGCCACGTTGGCAAACGACAGCAGGCAGTCCAGACGTGCTATCTGTGTGGCATTGATCTGGATGGCAGGTATAAATTCGGCCAGTTCACAAACCAGTTCGTTGTATAACTTGGTTTCCAGAATCAGAATCTTGTCTTCTGCTCCCAGAATCTTTTCTTCGTATTCTTTCAGTTCCTGGGTAATATAACGTTCCGCATTGACCAGTGTCTGCTTACGAATCCATTCTGCAGGAACTTTATCCTTGTGGGTGTTACGTACTTCGATATAATATCCGAATACGTTGTTATAGGCAATCTTCAGGCTGGGAATGCCGGTCAGTTCGCTTTCTCTCTGCTGTATTTGCAACAGGTAATCTTTTCCGGAATACGCAATTTTACGAAGCTCATCCAGTTCGGCATTTACTCCGTCGGCAATCACACCTCCTTTGTTGACCAGCAGAGGAGGGTCATTCTGAATTTCTTTGGCTATTTTATCACGAATGGATGCGCAAAGATTGAGTTGCTCACCGATACGGCGCAAGCTCTCGTTATCTGCATTCAGGCAGGCATTTTTGATGGGCTCAATAGCTTGTAAGGCCGTTTTCAGCTGTACGACTTCTCGAGGAGAAATACGTCCCACGGCAGCTTTGGAACAAATACGCTCCAAATCGCCAATCAGATGAAGTTTCTCTTCGACGAATTCCTTGAATTCCGGCTCCCGGAAAAAGAATTCCACCACATCCAGACGTTCGTTGATAGGTTTGATTTCTTTCAACGGGAATACAATCCAGCGTTTCAGCATTCTGGCTCCCATCGGGCTGATGGTGTGGTCGATAATATCCAGCAGGCAGGTACCGCCTTCATTCATGCTGCCTACAAGTTCCAGACTGCGTACCGTAAATTTATCCAGGCGTACGAAGCGGTCCTCTTCAATGCGTGACAAAGAAGTGATGTGTCCAATCTGGTAGTGCTGGGTCATGTCAAGATACTGCAGGATGGCTCCGGAAGCAATGATGCCGTTATGAAGATTTTCCACTCCGAAACCTTTGAGGTTTTTGGTTTCGAAATGCTTCAGTAACTTTTCCTTTGCAGACGTTTCATTGAATACCCAGTCTTCCAGTTCGAACGTAAAGAATTTGCTGCCGAAGTTTCCTTCGAACATGGGTTTCTTTCCGCGTTCAAAAAGCACTTCTTTGGGCGCAAAATTATTCAATAGTTTGTCGATATAGTCAGTAGGTCCTTCGGCGGTAAGAAATTCACCGGTAGAAATATCCAGGAAAGATATACCACAAGCTGTTTTTCCGAAATACACGGCAGCCAGGAAGTTGTTTTCCTTGTAAGAAAGCACATTGTCGTTGATAGCTACTCCCGGTGTGACCAGTTCCGTAATTCCGCGTTTGACAAGCTTTTTAGTTGTCTTCGGATCTTCCAGCTGGTCGCAGATAGCGACTCTTCGTCCTGCACGAATCAGTTTAGGCAGGTAAGTATCGAGTGCATGATGGGGGAACCCCGCCATCTCCACCGTTTTGCTTTGACCGTTGGCACGTTTTGTCAAGGTGATTCCTAAAATCTCAGCAGCTGCTACAGCATCTTCCGAGTAAGTTTCATAAAAGTCGCCACACCTGAATAGCATGATGGCATCCGGGTGTTTTGCTTTCAAGTCGAAATATTGCTTCATCATCGGGGTCAGTACAACCTCATTGTCTTTTGCCACGGTTCAGTCCTTTCTTTTTTAGTTAATGATATTCCTTGCAAAGATACTTTAAAAGGCCGAGATAGGAAAAGATATTTTGAGAGGATAGGATTTTAATTCGGTTTAAAAAATAAAAAAAGGGGAAAGGTGGGAAGAGGAAAAATATTTAGCTTTGCAGAAACTAAATATGAATGGAATATGAAGGAAATTAGTGTGTCTGAATTGCAGGACAATATGTTTGATGCCATTGGCAAAGAGTGGATGCTGGTGACGGCCGGTACGCAGGAAAAGTTTAACATGATGACCGCCAGCTGGGGAGGAACCGGTATTTTATGGGGAAAACCAGTTGCTTTCATCTTTATTCGTCCGGAACGTTATACATACGAGTTTATTGAAGAAGGAGATAAGCTGACCTTGTCTTTTTTAGGAGAAGAGCATAAAGAGGTACATAAAATCTGTGGTTCCAAATCAGGCCGGGATATGGATAAAGTAGCTGCTTCAGGCTTGAAACCTTATGTAATGGAAGATGGAACCATTTCGTACGAACAGGCACGTCTGGTTTTGGTGTGCAAGAAATTATATGCAGACATGATTCAGGAGGATAAGTTTGTGGATAAGCTGTTAATAAACCGTTGGTATGGTGAAGGGCATGGTAATTTACATAAGATGTATATTCTTGAAATACAACATGTTTATGTGAAATAATAGTTTATAAACAGGTTGTGAATAATAAAAAACCGCTTTATGAGAAATTTACTCATAAAGCGGTTTTTATTATTAGAAAAATAAGACTTACTCTTCCGTATCTTCAGGTGTGCCCGAAACATCTTTTTTACTTGGAAGAATGCCTAAGATCTTCTGTTTCTCTTCCAGGTGACTGGCGTACAGTCCGTCGATGATACCGTCGGCAAGTCCGATTACAGGTACATAAATATGCGTAGCATGAATAATGTCTGCAATGGTCAGGAATATATTGCCAGCCGGAACGATTACGTCGGCTCGGTCGGGCTTGAGCTGGTATTTTTCCATTCGTTCTTCTACAGATAGCTTGTTCAGGCTTTCATGCAGTTTATGCAGTACTTCCACCGTAATTCGCTGTTTTTTCTTATCTTTCTTTTCAGCCAGACGATAAAGTTTGTTGATGTTTCCACCCGAACCGATGATGTTCGTACCGGGGTAAGAAATAGCCAGTTCCTGCATATCCTTTTTCAACCGTTCCCATTCAGTTTCCTTTACGGCATTGTTCAGAATACGCACCGTACCGATGTTGTACGAACGGCTGCATACGAGTTCTCCTTGTGAAAGCAAGTTGATTTCGGTACTACCTCCACCTACATCCACATACATATAGTTTCCGTTACGGTCTTCCATGCATTCAATGTGGTTGTTGTATATCATCTTGGCTTCTTCCTGTCCGTCAATGATTTCAATGCGGATTCCCGTTTTCTTTTTGATGCGTTTGATAATATCTTTTCCGTTCTTTGCATCACGCATGGCAGAGGTGGCACATGCACGGTAGTCTTCCACATCGTAGATTTTCATCAGGTGATGGAACACTTTCATCAGACGGAGCATGTTCTTTTCCTTGGTTTCGGATATTTTCCCCATCGCAAATACGTCAAATCCCAGACGCAGAGGGACACGCAAAAGAAGCACTTTTGAAAAGAAAACCTTTCCTTGTTCGTCTTCTTCTACACATTTGATGAGCAATCTCACTGCATTCGAACCAATATCAATGGCTCCATAGTACGTCTTGCAGTCTTTTAGCATATTGTCCATAATATCACATTTAAGTTATTGTTCATTTTCGGCCAGGTAATAATTGTAGAGTGCTTCCTGCGAGCGGAAAGGAGCTTCTTCCGTTTCTTCACTCCAGAACAGATTGTCGCCTGCACCGTCTACTATACGTCCCTGCAGGGTATCCTTCAGGCCGTATTCTACAATGCGTTTCATTTCTCCCTTGATGGCTGAATCGTAGACCGGAGTAATCACTTCAATGCGGTGATCCAGGTTGCGAGGCATCCAGTCGGCAGAACCTAAGTATATCTTTTCTTCTCCTCCGTTGGCGAAGATGAAAATGCGTGAATGTTCCAGATAGCGGTCGATGATGCCATGAATCCGGATGTGTGTGCTGACATCGGGTACATTGGTAATCAGCGAACAGTTGCCACGTACTACCAGGTCAATATCTACGCCTGCTTCCGAAGCTTCATACAGTTTTTCCACCATAATCGGGTCGGTGATGTGATTGATCTTTATCTTGATGTAAGCAGGTTTTCCGGCTTTCTTGTTCTTTATTTCGTTGTTGATTAGTGTCACAAACTTGTTTTTCATCTCATTAGGTGAAACAAGCAGTTCTTTGAATCGTATCTGAGTGTAAGGACGCTCAATGAATTCGAACACCTGATTTACATCCTTCACGATTTTGGGATAAGCTGTCATCAACATGCAATCTGTGTACATCTTGGCGTTTCCTTCGTGGAAGTTTCCGGTACTGATACAAGCAATATCCGGTCCACTTTTCATCTCAATGTGTGTAATCTTGGAGTGAACTTTCAAGCCTTCTACACCGAAAATCACCTTGATGCCGGCATCCTGCATTTTCTTTGACCAGTTGATGTTGGATGCTTCATCAAAACGAGCCAGCAATTCAATGACTACGGTTACCTTCTTTCCGTTACGGGCTGCTCCGATAAGGGCCTTTACAACCTTTGATTCCTTTGCCAAACGGTAGAGCGTAATTTTAATGCTGGTTACCTGTTTGCTGACAGCTGCTTCCTGAAGCACACGGATGAAGGAGTCGAAATTATGATAAGGCACATGGATAAAGCGGTCTTTTTCCTGAATCTTTTTCAACAGACTCTCTGGTCCGTCAAGTTCTTTTTTCAGGATAGGAGGCCATTTCGGATATTTCAAGTTGCTGTGTCCACAGTCCGGAAATTTCATTAAGTCCTTGTGGTTCTGGTAACGTCCACTTTCAATTACCGTGTCCAGGCTGTCGAGTTCAAGTTTTTTCAACACCCTTTTCAACAGGTCTTTCGGCATGTTGTTATCATAGATTACACGGAGAGGTTCTCCTTTTTTACGGCTCTTTACCCCTTTTGAAATCTTTTGAAGTGTACCGGTGCGCAGGTCATTGTCAATTTCCATTTCTGCGTCGCGGGTAAACTTAAAGGCATAGGCTTCGTATTTGTCGTATCCCAGTCCTTCGAACACCAGCGGAAGACAGCAGCGGATGACGTCGTCCAGATACATCAGGTAACTTTTGTTTTCATGATCCGGTAATTGCACAAAACGTCCGCAAATATTTACCGGGAGTTCCAGAAAAGCATAGTCTGCCATCGGCTTGTTGCCGTTCTTGCTTACCTTTACGGCCAGGTAGATATTTTCATCGTTTTCGTAATCCAATAACTTAACGGCTGAGAACCATACGGGCACAATAAGTCCATTCAGCTTTTCTTTATAGAAAGACTGGATGAACTGTAGCTGTTCGGGAGTAACCTCCGAATTGGATACCAGATAAATATTTTCTTTTTTCAGATCCTCTGTCACACTGCTTACAGCTTCTTCGTAATCCTTTACGTAACGTGCGTTCAGTTTTCCGATTTGTTTAAGCAGTTTTTTTGCTTTTTCTCTTTCCTTGGCAGCCGATTTATCCATGCATTCCGCAATGCGGCTTTGAGAAGCTACTCTGACACGGAAAAATTCATCCAGGTTGTTGGAATAGATGCCAAGAAAGGCCATTCGTTCCAGCAATGGCACATGACTTCGGGTTGCTTCCTGCAGGATTCTGCGGTTAAAGTACATCCAACTGATGTCTCTTTCCAAATAAGGCTTTTCTTTTTTTCTATTTCTTGTTACCATAAAATCACTTTTTTTGCAAAGAAAATGATTTTATGTTACAATATGATTTCAGAACGATTATTTAGATTTTTTTACACAAACTCCTCTACCAGATACATTCCTTGCAGGGTATTTTGCGGAGCAAATCGCTCTATTTCATTCAATATGATGTATTCTGCCGATTTCACCCATTCCACAAACAGACGGTTGGGCTTGTAGTTTTGAGAAAAACGCAGCAAGTTACTCAAGTTAAAATTGTGGTCGATGATGCCTGCTCCGTTCTGCATGGCATCGAAAGCATTACACTCTTGTTCAATATGGGCCGGTACCATCAGGATGGGTTTTCCTAAATACATGGCTTCGCATACCGATTCGAATCCTGCTGTGCTGGCGTATGCTTTGCAACCTGCCATCTGGCGAAGAAACTCTACATCGTCCAGCTGGTAGAAAGAAAGTGTGGAGTCTATTTTTTTCACGGGTTCTTCTTCCCAGTGGTCCCAGAAGAAACGGAGAGGAGTATCCGGATGTTTTTTATGCCAGTTCAGAATATTTTCAGAGAATCCTGCATTCAGCATATATCCATGGATGTAATCGCCTGGTTTGCTTTCCTGCTGCAATACATCTTGTCGCAACAAAGGAGGAACCACACTGATGTGTTGATGATTGTCTTCTGGCATGGAACGGAAGGAGAGGGCCAGTTTTTGTGAGGAACCCAATGCAGTCAGTCGTGTAAAGAAATTCAGGAAAAACAGACTGCATTTGTTCTTTTTGGGTAATTTGAATTGGTTGTGAAGGAACAGATACTGATGGCCGATACAGATTTGAGGAACTGCCGGACGGAAAAAGAAATAAGTCAGTCCGGTTAATAATTCATAGAAATTGATGACCAGTTCGGCGCCGGTTTCTTTGATATGCCGGTTAATATAGCATATACTTTCTGCATATTCCGGCACTTTCAGTAAGTTATATAAGATGCTTCGTGTCAGATTTACCCGTTTGTTGGCATGGGTAGGGAGGAAATTGGGGCTGATAAACTGTTTGACAGGTGCCTGAATGTTTCGGATAAAAAATCCCGGAAGCCGTCTGGATTCACTTTTGCCGACGAGCACTTCTACCACTTCGTGTCCGTTGCTTCTAAGCAGTCTCTCCATTGAAATGGCTTGTGTGAGGTGTCCTCTTCCTTCTCCCTGAACGATAAATAAGATTTTCATGATGCGATAGGTATTAGCGGTATGACATTGTTTTCTTCAGGTTTCGTAGCCTGCTGTTCCAATTCGGTGTAATAGATTACTTTCCATTCCCCATTTTCATCTTCAGTTAGTGCCGACATGGTTTCTACCCAGTCACCTGAGTTCAGGTAGTGTATCTGGTCAATCATGCGATTTTCCGGATGATGGATATGGCCGCAGATAACCCCTTCACACTGACGGTTCTTCGCGAAGTCTACCAGTACGTTTTCAAAATCAGAAATATAGGATACGGCAGATTTTACTTTCTGCTTGATGGCCTGTGAAAGTGAATAATAAGGTTTTCCTTTTCTTACGCGATAGCGGTTGTACTGGCTGTTGAGCCACAGCAGTAGCGTATAGCCTATATCTCCCAGTTTGGCCAGCCATTTCATGCTGGTAGTTACTTTATCGAACACATCGCCGTGCGTGACGAAATAATGTTTTCCATTGCTTTCCAGTATATAATCTTTTGTAATGGTCAGGTTGGCGAATTGCAGGGGAGCAAGATTGTCAAGAAAATCGTCATGATTGCCACGTACATAAATGATTTCCGTGCCGTGTTTTTCCATCATTTTCATGATGATTTTAAAAAAGTGCGTATGTTCCGCTTTCCATTTGCTGATGCCGGATTTCTGCAGATGCCATCCGTCGATGATGTCACCGTTCAGAATCAGTCGTCCGCAGTCTACTCTACTAAGAAAATCGCTGATTTGGTTTACTTTCGAATGGGTAGTTCCCAAATGAATGTCCGACACCACAATGGTCCGGTAATAAGGTCTTTCTTTCATGCTTCATGTTTTTCTTAACGCTGTACAAAAGAAGGGAATGTATATTACAAGGGTATGACTGTCAAATGAATAACTTGTTTCAACAAGCGAGAAGACGGAGCAAGAAGAAAGCCATTCCTGCGTCCCACAGAAATGGCTTTTGAGAAATGACTAAATATCGGCAATTTACTTACAATGTGCGTTTTTTCAATATAGTATCAGGCTATATCTTCCATGTAGAAAATAGAATTGAATTCATTATAGAATTCTTCTGCCGCGGTTTCCAGATTTTCCAGTGCTTCTTCTTCAGTTTCACCGTATGCAAAGCATTGTTCATGATTGCACAGGTAAGCGTAATATTCACCGTCGGGCGTACATTCTACTACATATTTGTCTGCAACTGTTTCCATAATAATCTCCTTTTTTAAAGTCTGCCCAAAGGTCAGTGTTTTTTATTACAGAAAAGTTGCTATGTAGTTACGTTTACATGAAGTTACGTGTCTGTATTACAGGTTACAAAATAATGAAACGAAGAAAGGTACGCTGAGGTTAATCAGAATACCATGCAGGATGGCCAGCGGAATGGCATCTTTTCCGGAGTATTTGGTGATGGCAGCCAGCAGAATGTCGGAAGAGCCAATGCCTGCCGCTGAGATGGGAGCCAGACGTCCGAAATATTTCCGGATGAAAGGTGCACCCACCAGTGCAGTCATTTCACGGAAGATATTGGCCAGCAAGGCAATTGTTCCTAATTCCGTAGCTACTTGCAGTCCCATGCTCGGTGTCTTGAGCTGTGTGATGAGGACTGACGAAATGGAATAATACGCAAATCCGCTGCCTACTGCCATGCAGTCGAACACACTCCACTGGCTCAGAATAAAGCCGGCAATGGCAGAGAAAAGAAATGTGCCTGATACCGTAGCAATGGGGACGAGCAGCATCTTGAAATTAAATTGCGCGACAAATCCTTTTAAATCTTGATTACCTCCCAGGTTCATTCCTAACAGGAGCATTAATACATAAAGTACTTTTACTGACATTTCATGAATGTCGAATCCGATGGTATAAAAATAGCCGATGAGGCATCCCATCAGGAAAAATATCAGAATCAAAAGACTACCCTTCACGGTTTGCTCCTTTCTTAAAGAAAAAATGAGACACAAGGAGAGCGGCTACAGAGCTTCCCAACAGACTCAGCATGGAGATGATGGCTGCCTGCTGGCAGAAATAACTCAGGTTGCCAATGATAAGTTTGTTTGTTCCGATAGACAGTCCTAAAATAAAAAGTAACAGACAAACTACGATTTGTATCAGTACGGGTATCTTATGAATGCTTTGTTTACGGCGCAAAGGATAGCCTATAAGGACTCCTACAGCCATTATAGAAATAAAAGTGAACATGAAAATTTATTGATTATAAAATGAAACATAGAAAGTTTTTCTCTCGCCAGGAACCCTTTCTATGGCACGTTTGTAAAGTTAAATGACCGGATAGACCAGATAATTTTCATACTATACTTTCAAATTATAAGTTTTTGTGTGGTTGAAATCGGGCGTAAAAGTACGACTTTTCTCTGAAAGTCAGAAATTTTATGCAATAAAAAACTTTATGTATGATAAATAGCTAATATTATATGTATTATTATTTTAAATTATTGCTTTTTGTGCGGTTTTAAATTGGTAGAAATAAGAATAAAAGTATAATTATATATGCCTTATTCTGATTGAGAACCTAGAAAAATCTCTATTTTACTATTTAAGTCGTTTCTTCTTCTGTTAAATTGAAACCAAATTAAGGAAAGTAGGATATAAAGTGCTTTTGTGTGAAAATAGTTGGTCTGAAGTGTGAAATCTATGTTCCTGAGTTGAAAACATGAAGGTGATAGAGTTATTATATGAAAATCACTTGCATCTTTTATCTGCTGTATTATTTCAATTGTATGCGAAGATCTTGTTTGTATCAAATTATAATAAAATCAGGATATTAAGATGGATTTTGTTTGTTTTTTTATATTAAATAACTAAATTTGTTTTTAGTGATTTTCATTTCCTTATCTATTATTTTAAATCGTATTACAGATGGAAACAAAGCAGAAATTTTTGCAGTTACAATTTTGTATGCTGCTTGTAGTGTGTACGTTATTGCCCGATTTGGGGTCGTTAGTGGGGTCATTAATTGGTATGCCAGACTTTGACATTCCGGTGTTCTGTTGCCAAATTATTGGAATTGTGGGAGGTGGATTAGCACTTTATTCGTTTTATAAGACATTGGGGAAAGAATTACCTGTACCTTTCCTGGGGCTTGCAGGTGGTGGACTTTTTATTGCTTTACTGACTTTGATTCCTAATACACCTATGTGGCTGGATTATGTGAGTCTGATAGCTTTATTGATAGCTGTATTTATGGCTAAAGGAAGTCTTGGTATTCAATGGAATAATCAGGGAAGTCAAGGGGCTTATTTTATCTTGTTAGCTATTTTGCTGCACGTGTATGACAGTATTGGGGATAATACATTGACAGCTATAGCTGCTTTGTTAGGATTGATTCTTTATCTGGTAGGACTGGGTAAGTTAAAAGCAAATCTTGATGCAGATGGAGCTAAGGGAGCTTCTCGTTTGAAAATTGCTGTAATCTTAGGAATTGTAGCTGTGGTATTTGGTTGGATTCCATTATTGGGAGGCATTATTGCCGGTATTTTGCTGATAATTGGTTTCATTTTCGAGTTCTTAGGATACGGCTCAATGAAACAGTCGGCTTCATTAGGAGCAGATGGTCAGAAAGGAGCTGGTTATTTGCGTAATAGTATGATTGTTTTATTGGTGGGAGCTTTTATTGACCTGTTTCCTTTAACAGGACTTATAGTGGGACTTATTTCATTGGTAGCACTTTGGCTTGTATTTAAAGGCTGGAATCTTATCCTTTTAGGAATGGAGGTTGAAAAGGAAGCTGAAATTGAAAATTGATAAATATTTAGATAGAAAAAGAAAGCCCTAAGAGATTCTCTTAGGGCTTTCTTTGATTGGTTGTTGGACTACCAGTCCTTTAAATTTCGCCATGAGTAGTATCTTTCTGATACTTATCGATATATTCATTTAGATTAGCATTATTAATTATTAATAGCGATAAGTATCATACGGTTTCATAAGTAATCTTAATATTGGGCTCTGTATTGGGCGCCACATATAATTATCACATACTGTTATATCGCATTAATAACGATGACAAGCAATCAATTGTTGCTATATTGTATAACTAATCATTATGGATTATCCTTTATTATAATTATAGCATCACGATAATGATTATAAGACAAGTAGTCCTACAACTTATTGCACAAAGAATGTACGAGAGAAAAAACTCTCGCTAATCTTATAATGAGAGAGACCAAAAGGGAGATCAAAGTAATATCCGATATATCAATATTAATGTATTGTTGTTCCCCTGTGATAGTATCGTGATTAATTATAGGAATAATGATATTAACTAGCATAGATATGCTATCCTTGCCATCCTATTATTACTAATATTACAATATACGGCACTTGTGGCACTTGGCACTCAACTTGTGAGAGACCTTGCTACGATTGGGCTCGTAATAATCTGCAAGTGCCAAGAAGTACCAATTAGTGCCACCCATAACATGATAGTATTAATGTATATTAATTATTGAACATGGCAGAAGCATAGAAATAGTATAAGTTATTCAAATCACCTTAAATCACTTTTTACCTTTATTGTCATATCATACTTGTTATAATGTCATTGAGTGCATCTTCGGCTCTTTGGTCATAATTCAGAGCGGATAAATGGTTTTCAAGTTCATCAAAACCATTTGTCCGCTCAATTAGTAACAGTAGAGTTTGTAAATCCTTGAAGTCTGTAGTCTTGCGCTGTACATTATTGCAGTTTACATAACGGTCAAACTTGGATGCAAAGAGATATATTGGAGACATGACCTTAATATCATTGGCGGTATATCCGAACTTGCTGTTATTACGGTCATAGTCTATCAGTATATCCGTATCTGTATGTATGGTTAAAGATTCCAAAGACAGCATATAGTCTGAATCCTCCTTAACCACAAACCCTAATGTGCTCTTGATATGACGGATAAATCTGTCTTTGTGGTTGTTGTCGTATGTCGTCCAAAAGTCAAGGTCATTATTGGATCTACTTCTCCAAAAAGGAATGGAGTAATATCTGCATAGCAAGTCTATTGCCGTTCCCCCTATAAGATACAATCCGTATCGGGTGGCGGTCTTTACAATCTTGGTATCGTATGGAGTGTATTGTTGGAATAGTGGTAGTGTATTGCTCATTGGTTGATAAGGTCAGAGTTAATAATCAGATAGCCGTCCAATTTTTGGCTGTCGTCCGTATGCAGATAATCACCTATAATATCCCATACCAAGGCAGAGCCTATAACCGATTGGAACAGGCTCGTCAGGTTATAGACATCTTCCAATGTGAGCTTGCAATCTTCTTTCCCTACAAACAGCAATTTGCATTTCTCATTGGGTTCTATCTTAATAAGGTTTGCAGTGATTGGACGTATAATCTCGTTAGTCAGATTGGTATAATCAAGCGACAGAGTACAATTACCCTCTTTGCTAATTATCTTGAATTTGAATATTTTCCTTTGCATTGGATTTTTTGCGTCAAAGGTAGGTTGGTGATTACGACAGAATTAGACGTAGGTAAAAGAAAAAAGCCACAACCCTATTGGGTCATGGCTCAAATGACTGGTTTAAAATTTGTGTTTATTTTTTATTCTTCAAGAAACTCAAGTCGGGTTCATGGTAACGGCTTGATTTCAGTATCTTTCCGTCTTCACGGTAGATAGGCTTGCCGTTCTCGTCCAACTTGCTCATATTGCTTTCGTGTACCGCATCAAAGATACGCTCAAACTCGTCCTGCAATCCGTGAGAAATAACTGTACCCAATAAAGTATAGGCAATGTCTGCTAATTCTTTGGCTACTGCCTGTAAGCGTTCATCTTCACTGTCTCCTGTGATTGCGTATTCCTCTGCATATTCGTCCACTTCTTCTTTCATTACTCTCATACGCAGTTCATGTAGTTCTTGTGGAATGCGTAAGGTAGGACATTCGTTCATATACAGTCCAAATGCCTTGTGGAACTCTTCTAATTGTTTAAGTTGCTTTTTCATATCATTTGATTTGTACAATTGTGGTAATAGTGCTGACAGGTAGTGTTTCTGAAATTGCTACATTTCCGTTCTCGTCTATTGTGCCGATAACAGACTGACTGTCTGTATATCTGAAACCAGAGAAGTGCAGAAATTCACTTCCTTCCATTGTGTATATGTAGCGCAAATCTATACCCTCATTTGCTAAATCTACAGTTCTACTGCTGTAATCTCTTAATGATACAATGGTTAGTTTGTCCACGCTATTCTGTATGAATGATGCGGTAGTAGTGGTATAAGAGTTTTTCTGAAAGAATCCCCACAGATCAGCTTCTATTTTGGTTATACTATAATCATTCATATTAAATTCATAGAAACCTCCTGCCGAAATTATAATAGAGTTTTTGAACTGATTCCATAATGTGCAGATTTTATAGTTTGGGTCATAAAAATCAGTAGGCATTTTAATGACTTTTTCTCCTTGCAAGCTATTTCCGTTATCCGATAATTTGGTTATAGTCAGATAACTATTATATTCTTGTCCTCCTATTGCTGTCAGATACAAGTCATTTTTATCAGGAGAAACAAATCCTGCACCAAAGGTGCTTCCCTTGATAAATTGTCCTACTGTATATTGACGAGTACCCGAAGACGGACGAATATAACGCATATCATAGAAACATGTACCTTGATTATTAACAACAAACCAGTCGTATTTCATATCATCATAAAGATATTTGTCTGAATTAATTTCAGCATAGTTTTCTATCTTAAGGTTTGTTGGGTCTTGTGTATGGATTTTAAAGAGAGTTGGTTTAACATTGTATTGTTCCCATATTCTATTAAATTTTTCATTATAATATAAGGGCATATAGATATTACCTGTATTATCTGCTATTACTTTTTCTCCGTCCAGTCCTAAATAAGCATCCATTGTATGCCCATTTATATTCATTTTTCCTTTTAGTTCGAATATTGATTCTGTTTGTTTGTCTATTAGATAAGATACTCCTGAAGGTGCGAAAACTTGAGTAAATATTATTACTCCATCTTCATTTGGTTGTGGATCTTCTTCCAATTTAATAGGATAATCTGTATTTACCAAAAGATATTTCTCGTTAATATCCCATATATTGGTAATATCCTTTACCTCCACCGTATCTCCTTTTTCGGTTATCCATCCAAGTTGCATATCCGTACCATCCTTTTTTATCTGTCTGTATTGGATAGAAGATGAACGGGTATTGTTTTCACTGCCGTAGATGTATTTTGCATCCTTGATATTCAGTCCAACCAATACAGGACTATTATTTCCGTTGTCTTCATTTGGTTTGTCCATATCTTCCTTGTCGCTACAAGCAGCCAAGAATATTGCTGCACCCAATAAGATTAAATTCTTGATTTTCATTTTCCGATTATTCTATTGATATTACTATTCAGTTCTATTAATCCAACTTCTGCCAAGTCTTTCAGTTTATTGTTATGGGAAATTACAAGAGGGTGTTTAGGACAACCCTTAACGGTAGAGCCGTATGCTTTGAAGTAATAGTTTGTATTGAAAAGACCGATAATACCGTCAATTCCTTTTTCCTTATTTCCAAACAGCAAGTCATACAGGTATTTTCTCTTTCTGATGATATTACCCCAAGCACACCATACGTCTGCTTCCTTGATTTCTGATAGCAGGTTCTTTATGGCAGTAAGATTGTTACGGTGTATTTCCATATTTGGCTCTATATCCATATCATTGGGATTGGTTGCACGTTGTGGATATACGTTTAGCATATACCATGCTCCATATTCTCTACTGCTTTTGGCATATTTCTGTACTCTCTTTAGTGTCGGGTCAAGCTGTTCTGGTATTGCCGTGCTTGGATTGATACCGATACAGATTAATGCTTTATTGCAAGAGTGGTCAAATTTCTCTCCTAATACATATCTCACTCCTGTAACTTCATAGCCGTTTATATTTTGGCTTTCTGCTGTTTCCTCATATTCATACAGCCATCCTTTTTCAATAACTTTCTTTCCCATAATCCTTGATTTATAATCAGATACTAAGTAATACTAAGCACAAAGATAAATCTTTTCCTCAACTTTACAATCTGTTAATCAGAGTTTTTTGCATGAAGTCAAAGGTTGATATATTTGTCATACAGAAAGTAAAAGAGAAGCGCAAGGAGCTTGGCATATCACAGCGTGGTATGGCTGAGATTCTTGGTTGTTCCCCTAGCTTCATCGGACAGATAGAGAGCGACAAATTCGATATGAAATACAGCGTTCATCAGTTGTATGTCATAGCACAGGAATTTGAGTGTTCTCCTGCTGATTTTTTTCCTCCTCTTGATACAGACTTATAAGTTTTCTGCAAATATCGGATTATGGGTACGACAGATTAAGTCGGTGGTCTTGCTTTTTTCATTGTATTTTTAGGTTAATGGGTAAAAAAATGAGGCTGTCTCAAATTGAGACAGCCTCTATATTTCTGTCAATCATCATATTTTGTGAGTGATTGCATTATCCTTTCCTTAATCTTGTTTCGCAGTGAGGGTGGAGATAATATCTCAATATGCTCTCCATAACTCATTATCTTGTTTTCCAATTCTGGGTTTATTATCAGATGCAGAGTTATTGTGTCTCCGCTTATGCTTTGTGAGGAGTGTATTGGCAAGGATTGGATATAAGGCATCATAACAGGAGATACTTTCAATCTTACTTCCTCTATTGGAGCATTGGGGTTATTATCGGGTTCATACACCAGTCCATATACATTGTTAAACTTCTCTGCTGTATGTTCCAATTCTGCTATGCGTTGGAATATCCTGTCTGTTACCTGTATTTGTCTTATTCTGTCAAGTCCGAAGGTGCGGAATGCTTTCATATCCTCACAATAAGCAAACAGATACCACATCCCCTCAAATTCTTTTAGGAGATAAGGCTCTACGGTGTAGGCTTTCTGTTCTCTTGTCTGATAGCTAAGATGACTGATATTGATAACGGTGCATTGCTGTATGGCTTGCAGTAATATACCTATATTCTCTACTCCTTTAGCGTGAGGATTGGGGCTTATTGACAAGTATTTTAATAGTCTTTGCCTGTCCTTGATATTGGACAGTATTACGTCAGAACTCTCAGCCAGTCCGAGAAAGTATAGCAGCTTATCCATATTCATACTGCAATTTTCGTCAATGTAGTAACCGTTCTTCTTACTATCATAGATAACCTCTATATCAAAGTTACTTCTAATATCTGCCATATCACGCTGTAGAGTTCGTAATGTAATGGTAATATCATTCCTTTCCAAGTATTGTAATAATACGGATGCACTTGGATGGTCTCCTCTCATAATCCTGCGGATGATAAGATAATCTCTTCTAATAGTATTCTTATTGTTCATAGTTGATTGTTTTTCAGTGATATAATATCAAGAATCGTTCCTTGATAATTCAATATGACGAGTCGTCATATAAGAGATACACAGTCTCCTTATCGGCAAATATACGGAATACTACACGACAATACTCGTCATATTAAGAGAATATTACGGACAAATCACTGCTTGTACAGACTTGACAACTCGTCATATCCATATTGTGGGCTCTGCTTGGTCTCCGATTGGGCTCTGAGCCCAGTATGGCTCTTGGTATAGGGATATATATCCCCCCTATCGTGTTATGGGTGGCACTAATTGGCACTTCTTGGCACTTGCAGATTGTTACGAGCCCAATTGTAGCAAGGTCTCTCGACAGTTTAAGTGCCAAGTGCCACGAGTGCCGTATATTGTAATATCAGTATTATTGTGGGATTATAGAGGATATTATAATAGTATCACGAGGTGTCATATAGTATTATCCTTTTGGGCTCTCTTTTGGGCTCTCAGAAAATAAGAAAGCCCCAAGAGACTGTCTCTTAGGGCTTTTCTTTGATTGGTTGTTGGACTACCAGGATTCGAACCTGGACAAACAGAACCAAAACCTGTTGTGCTACCATTACACCATAGTCCAAACTTCTTGGTGTTTTCCTCAGAAAACGCTGCAAAGATAAGCGTTTTTATGAATACCTTCCAAATAATTTCTGACTTTTTTTCTGTTTCTGACGGGAATCCTTACCTTTGTTTACAAAACAACTTAGCTTATGAGGAAAAAAATATTGTGCACATTGTTGCTGGGGACTACTTTTGCACATGCCATGGCGGTTACTCCACTATGGATGCGTGACGTACGTATTTCTCCAGACGGAAAAGAAATTTTATTTTGTTATAAGGGAGACATTTACAAAGTGTCTGCCAAGGGTGGAGAAGCGGTACAGCTGACTACACAAGATTCGTATGAGTCGTCGCCTATATGGTCGCCAGACGGTAAACAGATTGCTTTTGCCAGCGATCGTTTTGGCAATACGGATGTGTTTGTTATGCCGGCTAATGGAGGCTCTGCACGCAGACTGACAACGAATTCTGCTTCGGAAATTCCTTCTGCGTTCACGCCGGACGGAAAGTTTATTGTATTTTCTGCAAGCATTCAAGACCCTGCCAGCAGTGCATTGTTCCCGACTTCTGCCATGACAGAACTGTATAAGGTTCCTGCGAAAGGTGGAAAAACGGAACAAATTCTGGGTACTCCTGCCGAGATGGTTTGTTTCAATGCGGCAGGCGACAAGTTCTTGTATCAGGACCGGAAAGGATTTGAAGATGAATGGCGTAAACATCACACTTCTTCTATCACACGGGATGTATGGATGTACGACATGGCATCGGGCAAGCATACCAATCTGACCAAGCGGGCAGGAGAGGACCGTAATCCGGTGCTTTCATTGGATGGTAAGGAGGTTTTCTTCTTGAGTGAACGCAACAAAGGCTCGTTTAACGTCTATTCTTTCCCGCTGGATAATCCGGAACAGGTAAAACCGCTGACTTCATTCTCTACACATCCGGTACGTTTCCTTTCTTTGGGAGGCGACGGTACGCTGTGCTATACCTATAATGGAGAAATTTATACGCAGAAACAAGGCGGAAAGCCAAGTAAGGTGAATGTGTCACTGACACGGGATGACCAGGAAATTCCAGTTACATTGAGCTATACTCGGGGAGCGTCGGAAGCGGTAGCTTCGCCCGACGGCAAGCAGGTGGCTTTCATTGTACGTGGAGAAGTGTTCGTGACTTCTGTGGAATATGGTACTACCAAGCAGATTACGCACACACCTGAAGCAGAAGAAGGACTTTCTTTTGGGGCAGACAACCGTACACTGGTATATGCCAGCGAACGCGATGGAAACTGGCAGCTTTATAAGGCGGAAATTGAACGGAAAGAGGATTTGAATTTCCCGAATGCGACATTGATAAAAGAAGAAGTACTGTTGCCTTCGAAGAGCGTAGAACGGATGTATCCTAAGTTCTCACCCGATGGCAAGGAAGTGGCTTTCATTGAGGACCGTATCCGCCTGAAAGTGCTGAATTTGGAAACAAATAAGGTACGTCAGATTACCGATGGAAGTACATGGTATGAATTGAGTGGAGGATTTAATTATGCCTGGTCGCCCGACGGCAAATGGTTTACACTGGAATTTATCGGAAACAAGCATGATCCTTACACGGACATTGCTTTGGTCAGTGCAGACGGAAAGGGAGAGTTAGTCAACCTGACGAACAGTGGTTATACAAGCAGTTCTCCGAAGTGGACAATGGACGGTAATGCCATTTTGTTTACTACAGAGCGTTACGGTATGCGAAATCACGCTTCATGGGGTTCACTGGACGATGTGATGATGGTATTTGTCAATCAGGATGCCTACGACAAGTTCCGCATGAGCAAGGAGGATTATGAACTCCAGAAGGAACTGGAAAAAGAACAGGAAAAAGCTGCGGACAAGAAAGACGGAAAGAAAGAAGATAAAAAAGAAGATAAAGATAAGAAAGAGGAAGCCGACAAGGTGAAAGACATCGTGGTGGAACTGGAGGGTATTCAGGACCGCATCGTACGTCTGACTCCGAATTCATCGAGCATTGCTTCGGCCATTCTTTCAAAGGATGGAGAAAGCCTGTATTACCTGTCAGCTTTTGAGCGTGGATTCGATATGTGGAAGATGGATTTGCGCAAACGGGAAACCAAATTGTTACACAAGATGGGTTCTGGATGGGCTGATATGGAAGTGGATAAGGAAGGAAAAAATCTTTTCGTATTAGGTTCAGGTTCCATGCAGAAAATGGATTTGGGCGGTGAGAAGCTGAAACCGATTTCTTATCGTGCAGAAATGAAGATGGATTTGGCTGCCGAACGTGCTTATATGTATGATAATATGTGCCGTGAGGAGCAGAAACGTTTTTATGAGGTGAATATGCACGGGGTAGACTGGAAGGTTATGACCGCTAATTATCGTCGTTTCCTGCCGCATATCAATAATAAATATGATTACGCGGAAATGTTGAGTGAACTGTTGGGCGAACTGAATGTATCGCATACAGGTGGCCGTTATCGTCCGGGAGTGAAAGAAGCAACTGCCAGCTTGGGATTGCTTTATGACTGGAATTATACCGGAAAAGGTATGAAAGTGGACGAAGTGGTGGAAAAAGGTCCGTTCGACCGGAAAACTACACGGGTAAAACCGGGCGTGGTGATTGAAAAGATTGACGGCCAGCCGGTAGATGCTGATTTCTCTGCTTTGCTGAACGGAAAGGCTGGCAAGAAGATATTGGTTTCATTCTACGATGCACAATCAAAAGAACGCTGGGATGAAGTGGTGAAGCCTATCAGTGGTGGAACGCTGAGCAGTCTGCTGTATGAACGTTGGGTAAAACAGCGTGCGGCAGATGTGGATAAATGGTCAAATGGCCGTCTGGGATATGTACATATCGAATCAATGGACGACGGCAGCTTCCGTACGGTATATTCCGATATTTTGGGTAAATACAACAATCGCGAAGGTATTGTGATTGATACCCGTTTCAACGGAGGAGGACGTTTGCATGAAGACATTGAAGTACTGTTCAGTGGTCAGAAGTATCTGACACAGGTGATTCGTGGTCGTGAAGCATGCGACATGCCAAGTCGTCGCTGGAACAAGCCTTCTATCATGGTACAGTGTGAAGCCAACTATTCCAATGCACACGGCACGCCGTGGGTGTACAAACATCGCCAGATAGGTAAGCTGGTAGGTGCTCCGGTACCCGGAACCATGACCAGTGTAAACTGGGTACGGATGCAGGATCCGGATTTGATTTACGGTATTCCTGTGATTGGTTATCGTCTGCCGGACGGAAGCTACTTGGAAAACAAAGAGCTGGAGCCGGATGTATATGTGTTGAATGCGCCTGAAACAGTAGTGAAAGGAGAGGATACACAGTTGAAGGCTGCGGTAGACGAACTGCTTAAAGAACTGGATGCAAAGAAATAAGTGCTGAAATATCCGGAAGGATTGCTTTCCGGATATATCCTAAAGTACCGGTTGATTCACAAGGAGTCAGCCGGTATTTTTTTGCTCTCTGGCTTTATTTTCTGAGGTGATTTCCATCCTGCCAGTACTTCTTTGGTAGTACTTCAGTACTTCCTTGAAAGTACTAAAGTACTGCTTAGGGAGTACTGCAGTACTGGCCTGGAAGTACTGGCAACTTGTTCCTTGCTATTGGATAAAGAGTTATGGACGGAACTGTAAGACATAAAGAAAGGCTGCCCCAAATTGAATTGAGACAGCCTTCCGGTATTTTTTTCTAAAAGAATTTACTTGGCAATTACCAGATAATAGTTTTTCTTTCCGCGCTGTACGAGCAGGTATTTTTCATCCAGCAAGTCGGCTGTGGTAATTTCCTGATCAAATGCAGCCAGTTTTTCTTTGTTCAAAGAAACGCCGCCGCCCTGAACCAGCTTACGCATCTCACCTTTTGACGGGAAGATAGCAGCCTTTTCAGTGAATAAATCTACCGCTTTGATGCCGGCTTCAATATCCGATTTAGCTACTTCGAACTGAGGAACGCCTTCGAATACAGAAAGCAGGGTATCTTCATCCAGTTTCTTCAATGCTTCAGAAGTAGCGTTTCCAAACAGAATGCCGGAAGCTTCTACAGCAGCGTTGTAGTCAGCTTCAGAGTGAACCATGATAGTTACTTCCTTAGCCAGACGTTTCTGGAGTATACGCAAGTGAGGAGCCTGTTCGTGTTCTGCAATCAGGCCTTCTATTTCTTCTTTGCTCAGTGAAGTGAATATCTTGATATAACGCTTAGCGTCTTCGTCGCTTACATTCAGCCAGAATTGATAGAACTTGTAAGGAGAGGTATATCGTGCGTCCAGCCAGATATTTCCTGATTCTGTCTTACCAAATTTACCACCGTCAGCTTTTGTAATCAGCGGACAAGTCAGGGCAAATACTTCACCTCCGTTGGTACGGCGGATTAATTCTGCTCCCGTGGTGATGTTTCCCCACTGGTCAGAACCACCCAGCTGAAGCTTGCAGTTTTTGGTTTCATACAGATGCAGGAAATCGTATCCTTGTAACAGCTGATAAGTAAATTCAGTGAATGAAAGACCGTCGCGTGCTTCTCCGTTCAGACGTTTCTGAACCGATTCCTTTGCCATCATGTAGTTCACGGTGATGTGTTTTCCTACGGTGCGGGCAAAATCCAGGAAAGAGAAGTCTTTCATCCAGTCGTAGTTGTTTACCAGTTCTGCACGGTTAGGGGCATCCGATTCGAAATCGAGGAATTTGCCCAACTGCTTCTTGATACACTCCTGATTGTGGCGCAGTGTTTCCTCATCCAGCAAGTTACGTTCCTGTGACTTACCTGAAGGGTCTCCAATCATACCGGTTGCACCTCCTACCAGAGCCAGCGGTTTGTGGCCGCAACGCTGGAAATGACGCAACATCATCACGCCACACAAGTGGCCGATATGCAACGAGTCAGCTGTAGGGTCAATACCCAGGTAAGCTGTCACCATTTCCTTCTCCAGCAATTCTTCTGTGCCCGGCATCATGGTATGTACCATTCCACGCCATCTTAGTTCATCTACAAAATTCATCGAATGAAATTCTTAGTTTAACATATTTATTTAATAATACAGAAGCAAAAGTACGACACTTTATCTGAATAACCAATTTTTAGCGATTAAAAAAGAGATGGTTAGCATTTTCTTTGATATTTTCAACCAAGCTGTCAAAAGAGGTTCCGCGTAGTGAAGCTACTTGCCGGTAGAAGCTCGGAAAGTCTGTGTCTGCTTCATCGCTTTCCAATAATAATCTGTCTGCAGGGACGATGGACAATGCTTTTTCCTGGTATTTTTTTCCGAAAGAGAGATAAAATCCGTGTCGTATCAGGTCGGTGGCAAGTTCTTTTTTACCTCGGAAACCATGGATAATCCAGACTTGTGTGGGATGATATTCCTTGTGCAAGGCAAACAGCTCTTCAGTGGCTTTTACGGAATGTATCACTAAGGGGAGATGATATGTCTCTGATAACTCTATCGCTTTCCTGAAAGTTTGTATTTGCAAGTCGAAAGGGGTATCGCATACTTTGTCTAACCCTGCTTCTCCCAGTGCGACTACTCGCGAATCACTTTGGATAGTCTGTACCAGCCAATCTATTTGTGACTGAATGTTTTCTTCCGTGAGATACCACGGATGCAGGCTGACGGAGATAAATGGAGCTTGCAGGTAAGAAGAAGCCGTTTTCTCGTCCATGCGGCAGCTCACGATGGCAGTGGTCTGTGGTTGGGGCAAATGATGTGTGTGTGCGTCGAAAAAGAGAGTGTCAATCATGTGAAAACAGGCTTTTAAGGAACCGGATCATATCCCGAACCTCCCCAAGGGTGGCAACGAAGAATGCGTCGTATGGCTAAGTAAAGCCCTTTGAAAGGTCCGTGCTTTTGTATCGCTTCTATGGCATATTGAGAGCAAGTCGGAGTGAATCGACAGGAGGGAGGCGTAAAGGGTGAAATGCAGTTCCGGTAAAAATAAATGGGAAGCAGGAGCAGAAAAGAAAGTAGCTTTTTCATGCCAGACGTTCTGCGGTAAGTTGCAACAGTTTAACCACCTTAGCTTCCACATCGGCCGATTCATGCAACTCATTGTCGAGCCAGATAAAGGCAATGGCAATTTTCCGTCCTGAGTCTTTTAACGCATCCAGCAGGATGTGTTTGTTTTTACGGTAGGCCTCACGTACCTGACGTTTTACACGATTGCGTTTGACGGCCCGCTTGAATCTTTTTTTGGGTACGCTAATCAGGATAGTGGCTGCAGGTAGATTCTCTCCCTCTACCGGCATGTATACGATACGCAACGGAAAAGCAGGTAGTGATTTGCTGCCTCCTGTAAACAGTCTTTCAATCAGAATCCGGCTGTTCAGTCGTTCTACTTTCGGTAGGGTTAATTTTAGAGAATCGGTCATAGAGGGGTATATAATGAAACAAAGCGAAGTAATGAGAAAATGGATTGCTTCGCTTTGTTTGTCAGAATTATTTTTTATTTGTTGTGTTCGCGGATAAACATATCCAACGCTGCCGGCATGGAAGGAGCTGCACTTGAAGGAGCTTCCAAATCAAGACGCAAGCCTGCATCTTTTACGGCTTTAGCAGTAGTCGGTCCGAAGCTTCCGATAGCAATGTCTTTCTGTTCGAAATTCGGGAAGTTCTTCATCAGCGACTGAATACCTGCCGGACTGAAGAATATCAGCATGTCGTAGTTGAATTCTTCTTCTGGAGTGAAATCGTTGCTGACAGTACGGTACATTACAGCTTCCGTGTGCTGGATGTGGTTCTTGTCGAGCAAGTCTTTTACTTCGTCATTGTGTACATCCGACATCGGAATAAAGTATTTTTCCGTATTATGCTTGATAATTTGCGGAAGCAGGTCAGCAAACTTTCCAGTAGCACCGAAGAATACTTTACGCTTACGGTATTGAACGTATTTCTGAATATACAGAGCGATAGTTTCCGAAGTACAGAAATATTTCATTGTTTCCGGAATTGTTACGCGCAACTCTGCACACAGGCTAAAGAAGTGATCGATAGCATGGCGTGAAGTAAACACAACGGCTGTATGATCTAAGATAGAAACCTTCTGCTGTCTGAATTCTTTAGCTGACAAACTTTCTACTTTAATAAACGGGCGAAAATCTATCTTCACTCCGTACTTCTCAGCAATGTCAAAATAAGGGGACTTTTCAGTCGTTGGTTTAGGCTGAGAAACGAGGACTTTCTTTATTTTCAACGTTACTAGAATTTTAAAATAAAAATGTTATTTATATATATCAATCCTTTCCAGAGGAAAAGTAAGGGTATGATTTCGAGGGTGCAAAAGTACAGAATTAAATGTAAAATGCCATGAAAATGATTAAAAAAGTTCCTAATACACTTATAAAATAACAATATTTTGAAAGATATTACTGCTGTGAGTACGAAGGTTTTAGAAAAGTGAAAGTCTAAATTGAAATAAACGACGAGCAGTGACAAAGGAAATAAGACAAGGGAAATACCGGAGAGCAGATCAAAATAGGCAGAAATCCAGGCTTTATTTTTTTCTTTGTCAAAGAAAATCCAGTTGATAAATTGATATAAAAGGGCTTTTCCTGTCACTGTCAATAGTACGCAGAATATGTAGATAAATAGAATGGCATAGTGCGAAACTATTTGGAACAGAAATGGGTCGGTTTTAGAGAAAAAATCATATACAAATAATCCGGCGGATATGCAGCTTATACTTCCTAAGCTCAGGGTGTAGCGGATGTTGAAATTAGAAGTGTCGTCAAAAAGCCCCGCTCTTTCTTTGTGGCGGAAAAAACTTTTGATATGTTGATAGAGGTATTTTTTCCCGTTTTTCAGGGCGTATACGGCCAGGAAAAAGCAAAGAAATACAATTCCGGTAACCGCAAAGTCATTTCGTAACTGATAAGGAATGGGTTCTCCTGCCATACCGTTTGTACACGGTGTTTCCTTACAATGCTGCAGTGCACTGTCTATCTGCTCTACGTGCTGGTTGTAGAGTTCTTGAATCTGTGAGAAACCGGTATGGCAAAACTTGTTCATATTGCGGCAAATTTACGAATTTCTTTGCTCCAGTGAGGGATGGTATATAATAAATTTACAGCTTCTTCGGGAGTTTGTGCCACATGCCAGATATTTCCGTGTTCTTTTCGCATGAAGTTCTGGGAAATAGCTTGTTGAAGCATTTCTAACAGCGGGTTATAAAATCCGTTGGTATTCAGTATGACGATGGGTTTCAGGTATAGTCCAAGCTGTTTCCAGGTAATGATTTCCAGTAGCTCTTCCAGTGTACCGCATCCCCCGGGCAGGGCAATCACTCCGTCGGACAAATCGGCCATAAGTTGTTTGCGTTCGTGCATGCTTTCCGTCTCTATCAGTCGGGTCAGTCCTTTGTGGTGCCAGCCTTGTTCCACCATGAACCGGGGAATGACACCGGTTACGGTTCCTCCGGCAGCAAGAGCTGCGTCACTGATGCGGCACATCAGTCCCAGGCATCCGGCTCCGTTAATAAGGTTGATATGTTTTTGTGCAAGAATTTTTCCAAGTTCTTCGGCTGCTTCGAAATAAATAGGATCTATTTTGGTGCTGGAAGCACTGTATACGCATATATTTTTGATATCGTTCATGGTCTTTTTTAGTTTTTGCAAAGATAGGTAAAGGTGAGTGCAATGTCAAGCCAAAAGCTTGCTTTTGAGCGTAAGTATTGCCGAACCGCATCCTATCTTCGAGGATTCAAAGATAGGTAAAGGTAAGTGCATAGCCAAAACGTTATGCCAACAAAAAGGGCCTGACCATCTTCTGATGTATCAAGCCCTCTGTATGGTTAGTGGAAGGTTTCGGCTTATTTCAGTCCGAAAGCTTCTTTCACTTTGTCTACATAATCCAGTTTCTCCCAGGTGAAGAGTTCTACTTCCACGTCTTTGTTGCCTTCGTAAGCCGATTCGAAATGTTTGGTAACGATTTGCGGTTCGCGGCCCATGTGTCCGTAAGCAGCAGTTTCACTATAAATCGGATTGCGCAGTTTCAAGCGTTCTTCGATGGCACGCGGACGCATATCGAAGATTTCATCCACTTTCTTAGCGATTTCTCCGTCGGTCAGAGCTACATTGCTACGTCCGTAAGTATTTACGTAGATATTGATTGGACGTGCCACTCCGATGGCGTATGAAACCTGTACCAATACTTCGTCTGCTACTCCGGCAGCTACCAGGTTCTTGGCAATGTGGCGTGCAGCGTATGCAGCACTACGGTCTACCTTGCTGGGGTCTTTTCCTGAGAAAGCACCTCCTCCGTGAGCTCCGGCACCACCGTAAGTGTCTACAATAATCTTACGGCCAGTCAGTCCGGTATCACCGTGAGGACCACCAATCACGAACTTACCTGTCGGGTTTACGTGGTATTTAATCTGGTCGTTGAACAAAGCCAGTACCTGCGGGTTGTGGATTTCTGCAATGACACGCGGCATCAAGATTTCAATTACGTCCTTGCGAATCTGTGCCAGCATTTCCTCGTCAGCCTTTAATTGAGCTTCTTTTGAGTCATTTTCCGGCTGGATAAATTCATCGTGCTGGGTAGATACTACGATGGTATCAATACGTACCGGACGACGGTTGTCATCATATTCAATAGTTACCTGGCTCTTAGAGTCCGGACGAAGGTAAGTCATCACCTTTCCTTCACGACGGATGTCAGCCAATACCATCAGCAGCTTGTGTGCTAGGTCGAGCGACAGCGGCATGTAGTTTTCTGTTTCGTTGGTAGCATAACCGAACATCATACCCTGGTCGCCTGCTCCCTGATTCATCGGGTCTTCGCGTTCTACTCCACGGTTGATGTCAGGACTCTGTTCGTGAATGGCAGAGAATACACCGCATGAATTACCTTCGAACATGTATTCGCTCTTGGTATAGCCTATCTTATTAATTACCTCGCGTGCTACGCGCTGCAAATCAATATACGCTTTGGTTTTCACTTCTCCTGCCAGTACCACCTGTCCGGTAGTTACCAGAGTTTCGCAAGCTACTTTTGAACTGGGGTCGTAAGCCAACAGTTTGTCAAGCACAGCGTCCGAAATTTGATCGGCCACTTTGTCGGGGTGTCCTTCAGACACCGATTCGGATGTGAATAAGTATCCCATTGTTGTGGTAAATTAAAATTGTTAATGGTTTGTTTTTATCCGTGTACGGACAGAGTAGAGAAGTAATCTTCGGGGAAATAACAATGTGTTTTAGCATTTTTTTCCGTGGTTGCAAGCTACTCAAATCTTTCCACTTTTTATTTTCGCTGCAAAGATAGTGATATAAATTGGAATAATTACAATTTCAGTTTCTTTTTAACATAGCTTTATGCTACTTGCCTGTTGCCAAATTATTCCTGATATAGTTCGGACAATGTTTTTTGCCGGGTGGGGTGGATTACGTTTCCTGCAATTTCGATTAGGGGGTTCATCACAAAATCTCTTTCCGTCATCAATGGATGAGGAATTGTAAGCTCAGGTGTCTGGAGCACGAGAGTGTCGTATAAAAGAATATCAATATCAATGAGTCGGTCGCTGTAGCTCCCGTTGACTGATTTCTTTGTCCTTCCCAGCTCTTTCTCTATTTCCTGCGTGATGTGCAGTATCTCAATAGGAGGGAGGTTGGTTTCCAGTCCTATTGCTGCATTGAGGAAACTGTGGTCTGATTCAAATCCCCAAGGGGCTGTTTCATAAAAAGAGGATAGGGAAACTTGCTTCCCTATCCTTTCCTGTAGTTTATAGATGGCGGTACGTAAATTAGCTTCTTTATCGCCAAGGTTTGTACCTAATCCCAGATAAACTGTTGCCATAGAGTGATGGTTTATTTATCCAGAATCAGCATGGCATCACCGTAAGTACCAAAACGGTAATCTTCTTTCAGTGCGATGTTGTAAGCATCCATGATCAGTTCATATCCTCCGTAAGCACATACAAGCATCAGCATGGTAGAAAGCGGCATGTGGAAATTGCTTACCATAGCGTTGGCTACTGAAAAGTCGTAAGGAGGGAAAATAAATTTATTGGTCCATCCTTCGAACTCTTTCAAATGGCCGTCTGTACCCACAGCTGTTTCAATGGCACGCATCACGGTAGTACCAATGGCACATACCTTGTTGCCTCTGTCTTTGGCTTCGTTGACGATGCGGCAGGCTTCTGCGTTGACGAACATCTGTTCCGAATCCATTTTATGCTTGGTCAAATCTTCCACGTCGATGTCGCGGAAGTTGCCCAATCCGGCGTGCATGGTAATGAAGGAGAAATCAATACCTTTGATTTCCATACGTTTCATAAGCTCACGGCTGAAGTGGAGACCGGCTGCCGGCACGGTAACGGCTCCTTCATTTTTGGCGTAGATAGTCTGGAAACGTTCTTCGTCTTCCGGTTCTGCCGGACGATGGATGAAAGGAGGCAATGGAGGTTCTCCCAAGGCATACAAAGCCTTCTTGAATTCATCATGAGGACCGTCGTACAAAAAGCGGAGTGTACGTCCGCGAGAAGTCGTATTGTCAATTACTTCGGCCACCATGGAGTCATCGTCGCCGAAATACAACTTGTTACCGATACGGATTTTACGGGCAGGGTCTACCAGCACATCCCACAAGCGCAGTTCTTCGTTCAACTCACGGAGCAGGAATACTTCAATGCGGGCCCCCGTTTTTTCCTTGTTGCCATACAAACGAGCAGGAAAGACTTTGGTATCGTTAAAGATAAACACGTCTTTGTCGTCGAAATAGTTCAGTATATCCTTGAAATTGACATGTTCAATTTCTCCGGTTGACTTGTGAATTACCATCAGGCGGGATTCATCTCTGTATTTAGCCGGATAAAGAGCGATTTTTTCTTCCGGCAATTTGAATTTGAATTGTGACAGTTTCATCTTCTTCCTTTCTTTCCTTAATCGTTTATAACTTCTATTTCTTGCTGGTCGAGCCAGGCTTCAAAATCTTCCACTTTCATGCAGTCTTCCAACTTTACTTCTCCTACCCGTGTACGTATCAGACCGGTCAGGTGGGCACCACTTTGCAGTGCCTGGCCAATGTCTCTGGCCAATGCCCGTATGTAAGTACCCTTGCTGCAGACTACCCGTATCTTAATTTCCGGCAGGTTGCATTCCAACAACTCGATCTCATCGATGACCAGAATCTTGGGTTTCAGTTCTACTTCATCTCCTTTTCTTGCCAGGTCGTATGCACGCTTACCGTCAACTTTGCATGCGGAAAATGCTGGTGGTACCTGTTCAATGGTGCCGACAAACTTTTTTAATGTCTCCTCGACCATTTCTTTGGTGATATGGTCGGTAGGGTAAGTCGCGTCAATCTCCTTTTCCAGGTCGAAAGAGGGAGTGGTTGCTCCCAGCTGGAGAGTGGCAATGTACTCTTTCGTATGATACTGGAACTCCTCAATACGCTTTGTAGCCTTTCCGGTACAGATAATCATCACTCCAGTGGCCAGCGGATCGAGCGTGCCAGCATGTCCTACTTTTATTTTCTTTACTCCTAATTTGCGACTGATGTGGTATCTTATCTTATTCACTACGGCAAAAGAGGTCCATCGCAGTGGCTTGTCAAAATATAATACTTCTCCTTCTTTGAAATTCATTAAGCCAATTCTAAATTATATCCTAAAAAAGACATGATTAGTATGATGCTTCCTACAATGATACGGTACCAGCCAAAAGCTACAAATCCATATTTTGTCACAAAGCTGATGAAAAATTTGATAGCCAGCAATGCTACGATGAAGGCTACGACATTACCCACAATTAAAGTTGTCAGATTCGTCGATATGATTTCCGTTCCTCCATCCATGAATAATTTGGCCATTTTATACACTGTAGCTGCAAACATGGTGGGCACAGCCAGAAAAAAAGAGAATTCTGCTGCTTTCTTTCGGGTAAGTTTTTGTGCCATACCTCCTACAATTGTCGCCATGGAGCGTGATACTCCCGGTATCATAGAAATACATTGGAATAATCCTATAAAAAAGGATCTTTTTTCTGTCAAAACAGTTTTTTCGCTTCCGTTGCCGAAAATTTTGTCACAGAATAGCATAAATATACCTCCTGCTATTAACATGACAGCTACTACAGTTACGCTTTCCAGCATCGCATCTATCATGTCACTGAAAAGAAGTCCCAATACAGCGGCAGGGATAAAAGCAACTAATAGTTTCCAGTAAAAGTCATATTTGTGAAGGAAACGCTTCACTGGAGTACAATTTTCTGGCATGGGGGTATGGTTGAGATGGAAAAAGTTTTTCCAGTATAAACATACCACCGACAGGATTGCACCAAACTGGATAATAAATGTAAAAGCCTTGACAAAATCTGTACTTTCTACCCCTAAAATATGCTGGGTAATAATCATGTGGCCTGTAGATGACACAGGAAGAAACTCGGTAAGTCCTTCTACAATGGCAATTACAATCGTTTGAAATAAGCTTAAATCTCCTTCCATTACAGTCTTTCCTCTTCTTTTGTAGTTATTTCTTTATCTTTCGGTTTTCTCAGGATACCATAAATCATGAAAATGAATCCCAAAAAGCAAACAACGGGAGCCACTTTGATGCGGCGTACACTGAAAATATCCGGTTCAAAGGCTGTTTCAGTAGAGCCGGGTCCGCTCATTAACAGGAATCCGATGATAATGACTATCATACCTATGGCAAGCAGTATGAAGTTGGTTTTATCAAAAGCAAAACTTTTTTTGTCCATAATGAATTTTGTCTATTTAGTTTGAACATTAAAGGCGATATAAATCTCCGGCTTTCATCTTCAAATATTTGTTGATGGAGATGTAGGCACACAAGGTGGCAATGAGGATGCCCGAGATGAAAACAGCCCCCATTACACAAAGCATTACTTCGGGAGTAATGAGTTCCAGCAGTCCCGGCTCATAGTTGACAAGCATGTAAGACAGGCTGATGAGCAGGGCATTGGCCATGGCCGCCGCAAGAATGCCTATCCAGACATTTCTGACAATGAACGGTCGCCGGATGAATGACCAGCTTGCACCTACCAGCTTCATGGTGTGAATCAGAAAACGTTTGGAGTAAATGGTCAGTCGTATGGTATTGTTGATCAATGCAAATGAAATGAGGGTGAGCAAAGCAGCCAGCCCTAACAGGAACATGCTGATTTTGCGTATGTTCTGGTTGATGGTATCAATCAGGTCCTGCGGATAATTTACTTCAATGACTTTTTTATTGTCCAGCAGTTTTTCCTGAATCCAGCTCAGGCTGTCAGAATTGGCGTATGCCGCATTGAGCTTGATTTCGATGGAAGCCGTAAACGGATTATAGCCTAAGAATTCAGCCGGATCTGTTCCCATGGCTTCTGTCTGTTCTTTCAGAGCCTGTGCTTTCGATATGTAGGTGGCCTGCTTCACAAAAGGCTCTTCTTCCAGCTGCTTTTGGAAGCGGATGGCTTCTGCTTCTTTCATGTCGTCGTTGAGAAGAACGGAAAAGTTGATATTCTCGCGTACGTATACAGAAAGATTGTTGGCGGTCATGACAAAAAAGATCACCATACCCAACAACAGCAGTACCAGCATTGTACTGATGCAGGAGGTAATGAATTGCATATCGAAAAGGCTACCCGACTTCTGACTCATAATTTCTTATTTTTTTCTGAATACATAAATCATGGAACTGCTCCGGTCTTTCTTGGCCAGTGAAACAATCCATGCTTCCGCTCCGGTAATCAGGCCTTTTATGAACGGGAAAGCACTCTTCCGGTACTTCTCGCTCAGCATGGATACGTAAAACGCATCAAAAGGCATCGGATGCCGTTCGCAGAGAATAAAGTCGTGTTTGGCTCCAAACTGCTGCATGACGGAGGGACTGAAATGCCACAAGTGTCGGGGAACATCGTAGGCACCCCACATTTCTTTGTATTTTTCGGCATCGAATGAAGTAGGGTTGGGCACAGCTATAATGAGTATGCCCTGGTCTTTCAGAATACGTTTCAGTGTCTCCCAGGTTTCATTCAAATGTTCCAGATGCTCCATGACATGCCACAACGTGATGACATCGAACGACTTGTCGGCAAACTCATTGAGGGCTTCCGGAGCTGCCACGTCCAGTTCAAAATGCTCTTTGGCAAACTGACGGGCCTGAGGGCTTTTTTCGATGGCAGAAACGTGCCATCCTCTTTCCTGCATGAAATGCGGAAAGTAGCCTGTGCCGGTACCGATGTCCAGCAGGCTGCCCTGACTTAATCGGGAGTTATGCTTGACAAGGCGTGCTTTACGGGCAAGCATCACGCGACGCACCCAGTGATATACACGGTTCATCAACCCTTTGTGCGTATCGCTGTGTGAAATATAATCTGGAGTTTCGTAGTAGCGTCCTATTTCTGCTTCAACCGGAACAGGATGAGTGAACTGGAAACCGCAGTCTTTGCAACGACAAATCTGAAAGGACTCACCGGAAGCATAGTGGTCTGTACATGTCATTACCTCTTCAAAGTGGTTTCCTCCACAAAGTGGACATTTATCTATTTTCAGTATATTCACTTTATTCCCTAATTTGCTGCAAAATAACAAATAAAAAGCCTATGGCATGATTTTCTTTAAAAGTTTTTAAGAGTATAGAATGCTTTATGTATGTTTTTTGTAACTTAGCCCCGAATAATGAATATTTGCCAATAGATTATGGAGAAAAAAAGATTGACACGGTCAAACAATCGTATGATAGGTGGGGTTTGTGCTGGGATAGCCGATTATTTTGAATGGGATATTACTTTGGTGCGTATTATTTACGTACTGGCTACATTTTTTACAGCTTTTTCCGGTGGACTGGTTTATCTGATTCTTTGGCTGATCATGCCGGAAGCTAGAAGAGAATAATTAAAGAACAGGCTTGTATCAATAGGCATACGGGCTGTAAGTATTTAGATTTTCCTCATGCGAAACATACGTTTTGCGGAGCGGAAACCTATGTTTCGCATGCCGGAAACGTAGGTTTCCGCCTTGTGAAACGTAAAAAACCTGCAAGCATCCTGAAAAAGATGTCTGCAGGTTTTTATTTTGTTTTCTCAGAGCTATTTCTGGGAGAGTTATTCAGTTACTTCTATGCCTTTCAGAGTAGCAGAGCTTGATTCCGTGATTTTTACTTTTACAAAATCACCGATGCGGTGGCTGCCACGGTCAAAGACTACTACTTTGTTTTGTTCCGTACGACCGAACAGCTGTTCTTTAGAGCGTTTGGATACGCCTTCTGCCAATACTTCGAAAGTTTTTCCTACATCTTTGGCATTGCTTTCGGCAGAAAGCTGGTTCTGCAGTTCAATCATTTCATTCAGTCGGCGGATTTTGATTTCTTCGGGCACGTCGTCTGGAAGGTGTTTGGAAGCGTATGTACCCGGACGTTCAGAATATTTGAACATGAAAGCCGAGTCGTACGCACATTCGCGCATCAGCGACAAAGACATCTGATGGTCTTCTTCTGTTTCAGAATGGAAGCCCGAGAAAATATCGGTACTGAGTCCGCAGTCGGGGATGATTCTCCGGATAGCGGCTACTCTTTCCAGATACCATTCGCGGGTATATTTACGGTTCATCAGTTTCAGGATGCGTGAGCTTCCGCTCTGTACGGGCAGGTGGATGTGCTTGCATACATTGGGCACTTCTGCAATGACATGAAGCGTTTCGTCACTCATGTCTTTGGGGTGTGAAGTGGTGAAACGTACGCGCATGTCGGGCACCGCTTCGGCCACGATACGGAGCAGCATAGGAAAGGTTACTGTTTGGCCGTCTTTTTCAAAACGGTATGAGTTGACGTTCTGTCCCAACAGGGTTACTTCCTTATAGCCTTTTCGTTGCAGGTCGCGTACTTCGTTCAGGATACTTTCCACGTCACGGCTGCGTTCACGTCCGCGTGTATAAGGCACAATACAGTAATGGCAGAAATTGTTACATCCTCGCATGATGGAAACGAATCCTGAAATATGGTTTCCGCAAATACGTGAAGGAATTACGTCACGGTAAGTTTCCGTAGTAGAAAGTTCCACATTGATGGCTTTTTCTCCTGCTTCTACGGCTGCAATCAGGTCGGGTAAGGTCAGGTAGGCATCCGGACCGGCTACTAAGTCTACATGATGTTTTTCAATCAGTTCGTTTTTCACTCGTTCGGCCATACATCCCAATACGCCCACAATCAGGTGTTTCCGCTTTTTGCGCAAAGAATGGAAAAACTCCAGTCGGTTCAGAATTTTCTGTTCCGCATTGTCGCGGATGGAGCAGGTGTTCATGAACACGGCATCGGCCTCCTCTAAAGTGTCACAAGGAGAATATCCGGCCATTTGCATGATAGATGCAATTACTTCACTGTCTGCCACATTCATCTGGCATCCGTAGGTCTCGATAAATAATTTCTTGCTTTCGTTTTCAGTTGCAGATTTAAAGTCTGCTCCTGTAGCTTCTTTTGTCATAAGGTTTTCTATATTAAAAATTTGCTTGCAAAGATATCTGTTTCTTGGTTAACTTCCATAAAAAGGATGGGAGATATAGATTTTATTCGTATCTTTGAAGAAAACCTTAACACTTAATATTTATGGATGTAATTCAAATTCTTGTTTTTTTAGGTATAATTGGCTGGGGACTTTTTCAGGCCAGGACCCAGAAACAGAAGAAGCCGAAGCGTGTAAAGACCGTAAGACAGGCACCTCCGGCAGCATCTTTTTCTGTGGAAGAGGAGGTTCCTGAAGAGGTGATTCTGGCTCCTGTACCCGAAGCAAGGAAGAAACGGAGATATACTTCTGCCCAACCTTCCACTCCGAAAGAACAAGCATTGAATGTACCGAAAAAAGAGGAGCAGAAGCCTGATATAGCTTTTCGTAATGCAGCAGATGCAAGGAGGGCTTTTATCTATTCCGAGATTTTTCGCCGTAAATATGACTGATTGACTAACTTTTTTAATACTAACATAAAAAACACTTGATACTATGAGCTTTAACTTTATTACGGCAGCCGAAGCTGCCAGCTATATTAAGGATGGAGACATTGTTGGACTGAGTGGCTTCACCCCTGCCGGAAGTCCGAAGGCTGTGACTGCAGAGTTAGCGAAAATAGCAGAAGAAAAACACGCAAGGGGAGAATCTTTTCAGATTGGCTTGATTACAGGAGCTTCGACGGGAGATTCTTGTGACGGGATGCTGACACGTGCACATGCCATTAAGTTCCGTGCTCCTTATACTACCAATGCGGACTTCCGGAAGGCTGTGAATAACGGCGAAATCAATTATACAGACATTCATCTGTCACAGGTAGCTCAGCGTTTGCGTTCCGGCTTCTTGGGACATGTAAGTGTGGCTATCATAGAAGCTTGTGAAATTACGGAAGACGGACGTATTTACCTGACTGCGGGAGTGGGTATTACGCCGACCATTGCACGACTGGCTGATAAAGTCATTGTGGAATTGAATGCCGCACACAGTAAAAGCCTGATAGGCATGCACGATTTGTATGAAATGGAACGTCCTCCTTATCGTCGTCCGATTCCTATCGTGCGTCCGAGCGACCGCATTGGCCTTCCTTATATTCAGGTAGACCCTTCCAAGATTGCTGGCGTGGTAGAAACCAATATGCCGGATGAGGCGCGTGGTTTCCATGAATCTGACCCCGTGACAGATAAAATCGGTCAGAATGTGGCTGAGTTCTTGGCTTCGGACATGCGCAGGGGAATTATTCCTTCTACCTTCCTTCCCTTGCAGTCGGGAGTAGGAAATATTGCCAATGCCGTGCTGAGTGCGTTGGGCAAGGACCCCAGCATTCCTCCTTTTGAAATGTATACTGAAGTAATTCAGAATTCGGTAATAAAACTGGTGAAAGAAGGCAGAATCAAGTTTGGTAGTACCTGTTCTTTGAGTGTGACGAATGACTGTCTGCAAGATATTTATGACAATATGGACTTTTTCCGTCATAAACTGGTGCTGCGTCCTTCTGAAATTTCCAACTGTCCGGAAGTAGTTCGCCGTATTGGAGTGATTTCAATGAATACCGCTATTGAAGCAGATATTTATGGTAATGTCAATTCCACTCATATTTGCGGAACCAAGATGATGAACGGTATCGGAGGTTCTGGCGACTTTACCCGCAGTGCCTATATTTCTATTTTCTCTTGTCCGTCGACTGCCAAGGGAGGTTGCATCAGCTCTATCGTACCGATGGTATCTCATCTGGACCACAGCGAGCATTCAGTCAATGTCATTATCACCGAACAGGGTATAGCCGACTTGCGTGGAAAGAGCCCGATGGAACGGGCGGAAGCGGTTATTGAAAACTGTGCACACCCTGATTACAAGCAACTGCTTTGGGATTATCTGAAGATTTCTACGAAAGGACAGACTTGTCACAGCTTATCTGCTGCATTGGGTATGCATCAGGTGTTTATCAATAAAGGTGACATGCGTCTGACAGACTGGGCTGAATTCCAGAAGTAAAGAAGTAAAAATAGTATCTTATAAAAATGCCCCGCACTACCAATTCAGCGCGGGGCATTGATTTTATCTGTAAATGCTTATTTCAGATAGTCTTTCAGGTCGCAGTTCTGGAGCGAACGGATACCTTCTACTACTGATTCTGCATTCAATACAGCACCTTCCTGCGTGTTGTGTACAGAGTCAGCATAGTAAGCGGCAGTCTTTTCTTTTCCCATGGCTTCAAATTTCTTGGCAGTCAGGTCGTTCAAGTCGATAAAGTTTACACCTTCCTGCTCTGCCACTTCTTTTGACCATTTGCCGTAAGTCTTGTCGCAGCGGTTCATGCGGTTGTCGGTCCAGCGATTACCCGGAGTGTGTGACATCACGATGACTTTTGCTCCTTTAGCTTTTGCCTGGCGGATATACATACGGATGTAGTGGCCGAAGCTGTATACTTCTTCCGTGCTTCCGTCTTTTTCCATGACTACTTTTTTAGAGTCATCTCCAGTGCCTGGCAGAGAAGCGCGTGCACGTCCGGTATTCATCGGGCCACCGTCATTGTGTCCGAAATCAATCAATACATAATCACCCGGTTTGATGGCAGGGAGTACACGGTTCCAAAGACCTTCCGTGAAATAAGTACGGCTGCTTCTTCCGCCTAATGCACAGTTTTCAATGCTGATGTGGGTTGTGTCAAAGTAATTTTGCAAGTAGCTTCCCCATCCCCATTTGTTATCTTCTCCGTTACCGGCTCCACATTTTACGGTAGAGTCTCCAATCAGGAAAGCGACAGGACTCTTTTCGTTGATACGGCTTACTCCTGCTACAAATTCACGTGGATTTCCCGGCTCAGAATAGAAGAAGATAGGTTCTTTCGTCTGCTGTTCTGTAGGATAGAAATGTACGGCGCTGTCGTTCATTCGCGGATGCTGGTGCTTCAGTAAATTGAGCATTTCGGCTCCGGCCCAGATGACAGGACCATATCCATGGGCTGCATATACATTTACCGGGCGGTAGTAATAGAATGCCGGGTCATATCCCATACCGGTTCCTACGCAGGTCATTTCTACCTGTCCCTGGGCGTTGATGGCAGAAGATACGGCATGCCATCCCAATTGCACTACCGGACCGTATGCCATGGCGTCAATCCATCCTTTGTTGATGGCATGTGCCATACAGTATACGTAGAGGGCAGTGGCAGAAGATTCCAGGTAAGAATCATTGCGGTCGAGTAACTGGTGCCAGAAACCGTCTTTGCTTTGACAGGCAGCCAGTCCGCGAACGTGTGCCTGCAACAGGTTGATAATCTTATCGCGTCCGGGATAGTCGGTCGGAAGTACATCCAGCACTTCACACATGGTAAGAATAGCCCATCCGTTGGCACGTCCCCAATGGAAAGCCGGATGATCTTTCATACCTTCTACCCATCCATGACGGAACAAGCCTTTTTCCGGAACAAACATGCGCTCTGCAAACTGCAGTACCTGGCGTACGGCTTCCTGATAATATTTGTCATTGTGGTCGGATGCATAGCGTCCCATCAGAGCAACAGAGGGGATGCCCATGAACATGTCGTCCAGCCACAATGTGTTGTGGTAAGGACGGTTACGGGCAAATGTGCCGTCGGCCAGACGATGCTCTTTGTACATGATGAAATGGAAGTAATTGTCAATCATGTCCTGCAATTTCAGGCTTTTGTCTTTCATCTGTGCTTTCATCATTGCCGCACATACGGCTCCTGCATCATCCAAGGCGTGAGGAGTCAGAATCTGAAGCATCTGTGCATCGGTTGTACCGTATTTTTCATATACTTTCTTAAAGTAAGGAGCTACTTCCGATAAGAATTTGAAACGGTCGTATACATATTTTTTGTAGGCTTCGTCACCCGTAGCTTCTGCGGCAGCCAGCATGGCCGAATAAGTAACCCCCCATTCATAACTGGCCAGACGGAAAGTTCCTCTTTCCAATTGTGCATTGGTATCCATGTTCGCATAGTCGGTAATGACTTTTCCGTTGCGTTTGTCAACCACTCTGGTCGGTGTGTTACTTTCCAGGTATCTCAAGACACGGTCCATGTCTTTTTTGATGTCTTCTGCTGATACAATACCATATCCTACCTGATAATCAGGCTGCAAAAGATGAAGTGGAGTATTGGAGTCATTGATGACTTCCTTTTTCTTTTGTGCATGGGCACTAAGACCGGCAGAAAGAGCCGCCAGCAGTGCGAAGTTTAAGACGAGTTTATTCATATAACTAATTTTAAATGTAAGCGTAATGGGTTATTTGAATGTATATCCTCTGAAAGTGCCTTTCAGTTCCGGCCCGATATAGAAACCAGGCTGGGTGGGTTGGTTGTAAGCCACGTTCTGTGTAGCAATGCTGATTCTATATACAGGGTCTTCCAGGAAAGTATGGAAGCGGTATTCGGTAGGAATTGTAGTTACATACAAGCGGAGAGACTTATTGTCGTCCGTACGAACCAGCACTTCTTCTCTCCAATCACCGATAAGATCGCCCTGAAGTGAAGGGTTAGATTTCGTGCCGTTGTTAAATGCGCACCCTTCTAATGTGAAGATAGTGTCGCAGCGTTTGTTTTTCCAGTCGTATTTGCTTACTTTTCCTTTGTCAAGCAGTTCACGGAGCAAGTCGCCATCCCACCATACTGCCATGTTGTAAGACAGTCCGGGAACTTTTTCTGCTACTACTTCTCCTTTGATGTTACGAATACCTCCAGAGGCTAGTGACCACATTTCTACACCGGGACTTGTCGGGTCAATTTCGGCAGCCATACAACGTCCTACATCGGTCTTGTCGGGATATTGAAGTAATACTTTTCCGGTTTTTGCATCGCGGAATGAAGAACCGTCTTTCCGGTTTTCATGGCAGGCCCATACTTGCAGACTGGCTGAAGCTGGATCAAATTGAGTGAGGTGCATGGCGTCTCCGTGTCCCATTCCTGTGGAATAAAGTCCTTTCCCGTCGTGGTCGAATGTGCAGGAACCATATACGATTTCATCGCATCCGTCCTGATCAATATCTCCTACACGGAGGTTATGGTTACCTTGTCCGGCATATTTCTCACATCCCGGGTTGTTACTATCGAATACCCAGCGATTTTTCAGTTCTTTTCCGTTCCAGTCGAATGCAGCTAGCACGGTACGTGTATAATATCCACGGCACATGACTACGCTAGGATGAACTCCGTCTAGGTAAGCAACGCATGCCAGAAAACGGTCACTACGGTTGGCACGCTCGTCTCCCCAGCCTTTCAAATCGCCACGTAATGGAATATAGTCAATGGTTTGCATGGCCTCGCCTGTCAGTCCGTTGAAAACAGTCAGGTATTCATTTCCAGTCAGTATACGTCCCTGGTTACGAAGAGGATCGGTAGGCTTTCCTTTGCTTCGTGGATCATTCGGAGAGAAATCTCCTCCTTTGGGCTGGTTCGGATCTCCCGGTTCGCGATAATCGGCTGTGGCATCTCCAATTACTTTTCCTTTTCCATCTATGGTACCGTCGGAAGTTTTCATTACAATTTCAGCCTTTCCGTCTCCATCCAGGTCATATACCATGAACTGAGTGTAGTGAGCGCCGGCACGTATGTTCTTTCCCATATCGATGCGCCATAGTTTTTCTCCGGTCAGGCGGTAGCAGTCGAAGTATACGTTTCCTGTGTAGCCATCGTGTGCATTGTCGTGTGCGTTTGATGGGTCCCATTTCAGGATAATTTCATAATTTCCATCTCCATCTACATCACCGATGGAAGCATCGTTGGGGCTGTAGCTGTATTTTTCTCCAGCAGGTGTGACACCGTCTGCAGGTCTGTCCAGTGGAATGTCAATGTATCCTGAAGGAGCATTTCCCGGAAGGGTATAGCTCCCTTCATTTGAAGTTTCTTTTCCATTGACCACAGGTTTTACCGTATAGACCACTTTCTGGTTTCCTGAATAATTGTCTGTATAAAAAGTTCCTGTTCCAGCTGGAACTTGTGCAATCTTTTTTCCGTTCCGGTAAACATTGAATGCGGTTTCCATTGGGTCGGAAGAAAGATATCTCCATGAAACGGCTACTTTTTGTGTGTTCTCTCTGACGGCGACAACTCCTCTTCCGAGTTTTTCTCGCTGTAGTTTACTAAAATCATAATTTGTTTGTGCGGAGCTGAATACTCCCAGGCTGCAGGCAGCCAATGCCATGAGCCATTTCCTTTGTGTCTTCATTTTATGTGATATTTGATTATTGATTTATTGTGATTGAAACATCTTCTCCATTCTCCCGAATATCTGTAAAACGGATGTTTTCTACATCTTTGGTTACGAATAAAGGACGTCCATCCGGTTTCTCATAATAGAAATTGATGTGATGAAACGAGATATTCTTTGCATGTGAAATGTAGAAGCCTTTTGCCGGGATAGTACCGAACATCCACGGTTCAGGATATACCTTTTCTTGTTCCGGGAGTTCTCTTTTTCCATCCTCTTTTGTATATCCTCCTTTATAGTACAAGTGAATATGGTCGAAGGTAACATCTTCTATAATTCCATTAGGGATACCGCTGATAATGGAGGAATAACGAGAATCTACATCGTATGCATTGATGTGACTGATACGGATATGCTTCATGCTTCCGGCTGGAGTTCCTTCGGGGCTTCGCATACGGGCTCCCAGACGGAGAAAGATACCGGCATTGACAATGTGTCGCATGGTGATATGGCTGATTTCGATGTCTTCCAGATGCCCTCCGTCTACTGTTTCCAAAGCCAGTCCCCTGCAGTGTTCGAAAATGCAGTTGGTTACTGTAATGTTCTTGAATCCTCCGCTAGATTCTGTACCCAGTTTGATACGTCCTGTACGGTAGCCATGGTCCGGCGCCTGAGGCTCATCCAGTTCCCAAGTACCGCTGAGCATGGTTCCACGATCGTATCCGCTGACGTAACAATCAGAGATTGTTACGTTTTCTGTATCTTTAAAGTATCCTAACGCATAAGATGATTTTAGTACAATAGCATCATCCCATGGAGTATTGACACTGCATCGGCTGATACGTACATTTTTGCAACAGTCGATGTCAAATCCGTCACGGTTGGTATCTACTTTCAGATTGTCGAGGGTCAAGTTGTCTACTCCAGTAGCCAGTAGAGCAAAATGGCCGCAGCGGAACATGGACAAATCTTTCAGTGTAACATTCTTGCATTCTTTTAGACTGATGGCTTTATTGCCTACTCCGTCGCGTCGGCTTTCTTCGCGTGTCAATCCTTTTCCGTCAATTTTTCCAGGACCACTGATTGTAATATCTTGCAGGTTAATTCCCCAGATAAGGGAATTTTTCCAGTGGCTGTGTCCGAAATCCTGGAAGCTGTTATGAGGATTAGGCTCTGCCTTGTCATATCCCTGTTCGGCCGTAGGGAAAGCGGCCACAACTGTAGCGCCTTGTTCCAGGTACAGATGAATCTGGTTGGCAAGCCGGATAGAATAACAGGCATACTCTCCAGCGGGAATATATATTGTTCCACCTCCTTCGCGGGCAGCTTGCACGATAGCCTGGTTGATAGCCTCAGAATCAATGTGCTGTCCGTCGCCAACGGCTCCAAAATCTTTTACGTTATAGATTTTTGCTTGCAGCATGTTTGTACAGAGAAATAGAACCCACAGGCAGATGATGATTGTCTTATTCATGGTTGCTGTTTTTCTTGGTAAAACAATTCAGGTAACATATAGTCAGCATAGTCGGCCTTTGCATTTTGCTTGTATGCGCAGAAGTACACCTTCTCTCCTTTTCGAATAAGGCAGGTTGCTGCCAGTACGGGTGCATCCGTTTTCTTTCCAGAGGTGAGAAGTGTCAACGGAGTATCTTGCTTATGTCCGTCGGATAAACGAATGGAAGAAGCTGAAGGAACTATGAGATTGGTCACTCTTAGTTGCATGACTTTTCCGTGGTAGATTGTAACCTGTGTACCTTCTATATTGAAAACGTTGTCTTTGCAATATTGAGGTTGAATACCTGATTCGGGAGCGATTGCATCGCATCCCCCGAAAGCCCATCCCAATGTAATATCTTCTCTCTTATTTTCGATTTCCAGAATGAATCCTTTTGTATTACTGAGTGGCTGGCAATCGATATGCAGTTGTGTCTGTTTTTCATCCAGCCATCGGCTTGAATTATTTTCAATAACGCCTAATCGGAGTGTGCCTGCTCCATCGGGCATAGAGAAAGAAAGTACTTTGTTTTGTGCAGAAATACCTCCTAAAATGCCCCATAAAAAAAATCCAGTCACAAATGATTTCAGTGAATTCATAGTTCTTGATAAAATGTTGTCCTTGTTTCAGCAAAGTTACGCATCTTGAATTGAAAGGAGCATGGATTATTATACATGTTCCTCGATTATCATACACTTTCCTGAAAAAAATGAACTATCATACAAGTTGATTGCGATTTCCTTCTACCTTTGCAAGGGTAATACATTTCAAAACTAATACTTGAATACAATGAAAAAACGTTTGCTTGCAATGGTATGCGGCTGTCTGTTCTGTGGGGGAATTTTTGCCCAGCATACCTGGTTTAATGACAAAGACTTGACATTGACGGGAGCTTATTATTATCCGGAACACTGGGATGAAAGTCAATGGGAACGCGACTTAAAACAAATGCATGAACTAGGATTTGAATTTACCCATTTTGCGGAGTTTGCCTGGGCACAGCTGGAGCCTCAGGAAGGGGTGTATGATTTTTCTTGGCTGGACCGGGCAGTTGCTTTGGCGGCCAAATATGATTTGAAGGTCGTGATGTGTACTTCTACCGCTACTCCTCCTGTGTGGTTAAGCCGTAAATATCCGGAGATTTTGCTGAAGTCCGAAGACGGTACTGTGCAAGATCACGGGGCACGTCAGCATGCTTCTTTTGCGTCTCCTGTTTACCGGAAATTGGCCTATCGTATGATTGAAGAACTGGCCCGCCATTATGGAAATGACTCGCGTATCATTGGTTGGCAGCTGGATAATGAGCCTGCTGTACAATTTGACTATAATCAGGCAGCAGAAGAAGCTTTCCGGGAATTCTTGAAAGAAAAATACCATTACAATATTCAGGAACTGAACGCAGCCTGGGGAACAGCTTTCTGGAGTGAAGTCTATTCTCGGTTTGAGGAAATCACCTTGCCTAAAACTGCCCAGATGTTTATGAATCATCATCAGATTCTGGATTATCGTCGGTTTGCAGCCAAGCAGACTAATGATTTTTTGAATGAGCAATGCAGATTAATCAAGAAATATGCCAAGAATCAGTGGGTGACTACCAATTATATTCCAGATTATGACAAAGGACATATTGGAGGTAGCAAGGACCTGGATTTTGTCAGCTATACCCGTTATATGGTATATGGTGACAATGAAGGTATCGGTCGTAGAGGGTATCGTGTGGGAAATCCTTTACGTATTGCCATGGCAAATGACTTTTTCCGTCCGGTAAATGGTACTTACGGGGTAATGGAGTTGCAGCCGGGACAGGTAAACTGGGGAAGTATCAATCCTCAACCCTTGCCGGGTGCTGTCCGTTTGTGGCTATGGAGTGTATTTGCCGGAGGTTCTGATTTTATCTGTACGTATCGCTATCGTCAGCCTTTGTATGGAACTGAGCAGTATCATTATGGTATTGTGGGTACAGATGGTGTGACAGTGACACCTGGTGGACGAGAGTATGAACAGTTCATGAAAGAAATCCGTTCTTTGAGAAAAGATTATCGTCCGAAGGAAGATAAACCGGAAACCTATCTGAAACGGAAGACTGCTATTTTGTGGAATCCGGAAAACTATTGGAGTATTGACCGTCAGAAACAGAATGCAACATGGAATACCTTTGCTCATGTAGATAAATATTATCGTACACTTAAGTCGTATGCAGCTCCTGTAGATTTTATTTCTGAAGAGAAAGATTTCTCACAATATCCGGTGATGATAGTTCCGGCATATCAGTTGGCTGATAAAGAACTGGTAGCAAGGTGGAAAAAATATGTGGAAGAAGGAGGAAACTTGGTACTGACTTGCCGTACCGCACAGAAAGACCGTTTCGGACGTTTGCCAGAGGCTCCTTTTGGTTCAATGATTGATGAGTTGACTGGGAATCACATGGAGTTTTATGACTTGTTGTTGCCTCAAGATCCAGGACAAGTAAAGATGGATGGAAAAGTCTATACCTGGAATACTTGGGGAGAGATTCTGCAACCCGGTGCTTCCAATGAGGTTTGGGCTACTTACACGAATGAGTTTTATGAAGGAAAACCTGCGGTTACTTTCCGTAAATTAGGAAAGGGGTCTGTGACTTATATCGGAGTAGACAGTTCAGACGGGGCTTTGGAGCGTCAGGTTTTGGATAAGTTGTATAGTCGTTTGCAAATCGAAGTAATGAATCTACCTTACGGCGTAACAATGGAATATCGTAACGGATTAGGTATAGTGCTAAACTATAGTGACCAGCCTTATCAGTTTGCACTTCCTCAAGGAGCAAAAGTGTTGATTGGTACTCCTAATATTGCTACAGCCGGTGTATTGGTCTTCAAGTTTTAGAAGAGAGAAAATATAGGATGTAAAAAACGGCTTTAAATGATGTTCTCCTGTCATTTAAAGCCGTTTTTATTATCTATTGATGTGGTTTACTGCGGAATTACCTCCTGCATATAAATCGCATCCAGGCTCCATAATGCAGCATCGTTGGTGCTGATTGTCTTACATTCATCCATAGCTGCCGGGACTTCCGGGGGAAGCACTTTTTCTGTCTTGAATTCCGGTGCCGGAGTATGTTCCAGTTTGCTCCATAAATCTTTCCAGGCCTCTGCGGCTGTTTTCGGGTCATATAGATGAGACGCTGCGTATGCCATCAGTCTGCAAACCCGGAAACGGTTACGTGTTATTTCGAGTGATTTCTGTTTGTAATCGCGTGCATGTTCCAGCCATACTTTGTTGAATTCCGGGACCTGAATCATTTCCTGCATTTCATTCATTATTTCAAAGCCTCCCATGATAGTCATCAGGTGATTGGTATTCTGTCTATTGGGATCGCCCTCATAACTGATTACTCCGGTTGCCGGGTCATATCCTAAGGCCATATTTCCAGTGAACAATCCATTTTTCAGGGCTGCAATACTCTTCATGCCTGTGATGATCTTGTCTCGGTACTTCGTGTTCTGTGTACGTTCCCATTCAGTCATCCAGTTGCCTGCATAGGCCAGCCAGTCGGGGCCGATGCGTAATCGGGCAGGTGCGCTGCATGGGAACTGGCTCTTTGGCTCAGCCAAACGCATCGGGTCGAGTGTATACAGCTTCTGGTCTGCATCGGTTACTTCTTTCATTAAGTCGCCGGCTCTTTCGTCTGTAGTCAGGTAATAATAAAAACGATTCCAGGCGGCCTGACTGATACGAGCTTCTTTTGCACCGCATCCCCAGTGGCTGACGTTGTGACGGCTTCCTAAACCTGCATTGGGACCGATGTGATATACATCCACTTCTGCCGTATGACGTGTGATGGCTTCTGCCATTTTCCAGATGTCCTGCCTTCCTGTACGCAGGAAATTATACCACAGCCACATGTTGGATGCTAGTTCGGTGTTATCCCACGCATATCCGCCTACATCGTATCTCCAAGAGTGGCGTATCGGATCGTAAGCATGCATTAAGTCACCATAGTTCCAAAAGCCATACCATTTATGTTGGGCAATGGCGTTTTGATATAAATCGATATAAGCATTCAGACGGTCTTCTACTTTGCTGCGCTGCGGATTACTTCGATCAGGCAATGACCAGATGCCAAAAGCCCGGCAGGCATGGAGATATTCCGGTGTACACATCAGCGGAGCTGCTTCTGATAGAATCTGTGCCGTTTCTGCAATGCCGGCTTTACCCGGATAAGCAGCTTGTGGAACAACGGTCAGCGTGTGTGTGCGAGCAATACCATAGGGGGTACTCATTCCTTCCTGTACGTCTTCATAGCTGGCTATCAGGTCGTGTGCTACCTTGTCATAGTGTCTTAAATCCATAGCTTCTGACTCCGGACTCCATAACCAGACAATCAGTGAAGCCTCCTGACTGCGTGCATGTTGTACTTCCAGGGTAGAAGGATAGGCCTGCCAGAAATCCTGTAAGGCAACTCCCATTCCTCCGCTGACATCACCGGCAAAAGCATATCCTCCGGCTTGTGTGCCTGTAAATGTACCAATCCAGGGACTGTCTTCTGTAGCCCGTTTGCGGATGCTGAAAGAATTGTCTGTAAGTTGAGAGAGACGGAAATTATCCCATGCAGCCCAATTGTCAATTAAACTTCTGTTTTTTGCATCAAAACGCTGGTATTCAGGGATGCGTTTGCCTTCCATCTGTTGCTTTTGCCAGCTTTGGTCTTTGTCGAGTGTCAGAATTCTTCTTCCCACCAGCGGTTTAACCGGTTCGCTCCATACACCTCCGTCGGCACAGGCGAAGGCTACATGACGGTTATATAAATCCTCTCTCATTGGAACCTGGAATCGTACTCCTAATGAGCGGATAAAATCTTTGTTTTGGTCTCCATCGTAGATGAAAGAGTGTACCACCTTGATTTGTTCGTTTCCTGCGTAAAAATACATTCGCAGAGTGAATGGAAGCCATTCACGTCCGTCTTTTCCCTGCTGTACACCTTCCAGTTTGATGGTAGTACGTATCTTTCCTTGCTGTTCAATTACGGCTTTTTTGATGTGGCTATTGAATGACTGATAATGAATCTCAGTGGCATCTTCTCGTGATGGAGAATCTTGTGTGCTGGCAATCAAATCCGCCTTTCCACCCACTTTCACATTTCCATACAGAAGACTGTCGAGAATACAAGTTCCAGATTTAGGAATAAAAGCAGTAATTTTTCCAGTGGCTATAGTCAGTTGGTCTTCGGATTCTGTAACATGAATTTCTTCTGTATGGGTTGTTTTTTTCTTTTTAGAAGAAGGTATTATTTTTACCGAGCGGGTATTACCCGGAATAACAGCAGCCATACCGGCCCATTTTACAGATCCATCGGGCCAGTATGCTGTGGTCCATGTGTCGGCCTCCACTAATTCTCCGTTTTCAGTTTGTACACACAAGGGGGTACCTGATTTTACTTTACCTTGTTTGAACGGAACTCCAAAACTGATGGGGCGTGCTTGTTCTGGAACCTTTCCAATCCAGTGTAAAGGAGCTTCAGTAGCTTTTTCTTTTTCAATGGAGTATTTGAAATTAGTAATACGGGTTCGGGACAATGTGGTACGGAAACCGAACCAGCCGGAAGTCAACGGTGACGGGTCATAAAAGTCGACAAGTAATTTCCCATCGATGTAATAGCGTACTCTGTTGTCTGTATTTTGAATCTTAATGTGATACCATTTATTTGCTGTCAACAGATTATCTTGGTCTTTATATTCTTTCAAAATGGCAGGACGTACCTTTTCATCTGTTACCGCGGCTTCATTGCCGTCATAACGGCGGAAACGAGTGGTAGAATTGTAGTTACCTCCATATCCCAGATAATACAGCTGAAGGCTGTAGCAGTTTACGAAAACTCCGTTTCGCCAGTTCATGCGTTTCCAGATGTCAGAAGCTTTCGGGTCGGAAGCCATCCAGAAGCAGTTTAAGTCGCTTAGTCTGTCACCTGGTTTCCCTTCTACTGCCACACAGGCATCGTATTCAATGGTTACGTTGCCCGACATTTTTTCTTTTCTCCATAAAGTCAGTCCTTTAGGAGATAAAATTTCACAGGTATCTCCTGAAAAGGAAACTTTATAGTCAGGAGATTCGGATTCTACCTTCCAGTATTTGCTGAAATGGCTTTTGTCCAGTCCGGATGTTGTTCCGGATTGTGCATTCATTGTAAAAGGACTACATATCAAGAGTCCTATTAACCACAGTTTCTTCATAGTCTTATTGGAAAAATATTTATTTTACAAAGTACGGGAAAGCTGCTCTTTTCAGGGATGGAAGATTGTACATGTTGCTGTAAATTTGTACAAAAAAAGAGGTGTTTCTCTCCAAAGAGGAACACCTCTTGATATTTAATGGATAATACAATTAATATCCAGGGTTTTGCAAAGCTCGTTTTTCTTCATTGGTCAGAGCTGCTCCACTATTATTGGTAACACCATCCAGATAAGATTGAGGTATTGGGCGATAATAATGTATTGCAGGGTCAAATTCTCCAATTCCACGGCTTACACCATCGTTAAATGCATGCCAACGTGCATCAAGAGTTTTTGTGCGTGCTAGGTCTTCCCATCTATATCCTTCGCCACAAAGTTCACGTGTACGTTCGTTCAACAAGAAGCACATCATTTTTTCTGCATTGCTAGTGCAATTCAGAGCGTGATAGATAGGTGCATCTGTTTGAGAATTATATACATCGTTTACGCTGTTCAGGTGCATGCCTGAAAGAGATGACTGTGCATTGTAAACACTTTCCTGTCCTTCCAGGTTATTAGATTCATAATAAGTGTTCTGTTCAGAATAGATGGCTCCGTCAGCAGAGTAACCTCCTCCTTTTCCAGCGCAGTAAGTATTGGTTTTATAAGCTTGTCCACCATCGATATGTACTCCACGATTCTCATTTACTTTGTAAGCTGCACGATCACGCAGTATATTAATCCAGGCAATTGCATCGGCATAATGGCTTTCTCCCTTACGAATATAAGCTTCTGCAACCATTAATACGTCATCTGCTGAACGAGCCAGAATTGCGTCTCTGGTTCCAAATTGTGAAGCGATTGAATTACGATAACCGTCACGGAATTTTGATAGTGCTACAGAGCGTTTGTGAGGAATAATGGAATAATAGTTACCAGTATGTGTGGTTCCTGTGTTCCAGTTTTGACTTTCGCCTGCAAAGTATCTAACAAAAGTATGAGTGTTGCAAAGCTGTCCATTTTTTAATACTTTACCTTCAACTGTAACGGGTTCACCTGTTTCTTCATTTATTTCTTCATAATTGCTGAAACGAGTATCACCGGGATTGTTTACAATATATCGAATTCCGACATCGCCTGCTTTAAAGCGTTTGCCATCTTTTTGGGCTCCTGCGGGTGCTTTTCCGCTAGCAATATCTTTTGCTGTCCATACTGGAGCTCCATTAGTATCATTTGCGCCATAGCACGTAATGAACGATTTCCAGAAACGGGAGTCATTGATACGGTCAAAAACTTGCATGGTATATTCTGTTGCACTGACATAGGAAAATTCGCGACCTCCAGATATATCTCTTTTGGTACCAGCCATATCTTGATATACAGATGGATAATACAGGTGCATCTGATTGCCAAAACGTCCCCATGTGGATTCATCGTTAGAGAACTGCGCAGCCAAAACTACTTCACTTACTTTTTCATTTGCTCCATTGGGCTCTGTATAGTTCCAAAGATCGATGTAATTCTTACATAAAGGATGTTTGTTGAAAACTTCCGTTCCGTAAGTAATAACAGCGTCCAAGTCATCTGCTACATACTGGCTGTTCCATTCTTCGTTTATTTCAGAAGCACGGAATAAGTGAGCCTTAGCCAAATAATGCGCAGCCGCATATTTGGTTATTCTTCCTGTTCCTTCAGAAGCTGTTTCTGGAAGTAACTTATATGCCTCTCCTAAGTCTGAGATGATTTGTTTATATACTTCTTCTGCGCTGTTTCTTCCAAAATTAGTTTCAACATTATTAGAATAAGATAAAACTAGAGGTACACCTCCAAATTGTTTTACCAATTCAAAATAAGCGAATGCTCTCAGGAAGTATCCTTCTCCTAATCTGGTATTATACGTGTCACTATTTTGGTCATAATATTGAGGGATGTTGGTAACAATGATATTTGCTGCTCTGATGAGTGCAAACATATTGTCCCATAAAGGCTGATTGGCACCTGTTTCTGCTGAATTCAGGTCTTTGCTATAATGGTTCCAAGCAGGCATGGTATTATTGGCATCTGTGAATTCATCCACTCCCATGTTATAACATTCAATAGCCCATACATAATTAAATTTGAATTTTAATTTTTCGTATGCTCCTGTTACGAGACCATCCAACCCTTCCTGGGTATTGAAATAGCTTGTATCATATTGTGTAATTTGATCTTCTTCCAAAAAGGAGTCGCTGCATGATGTCATGGCTCCATTTATGGCACTGAGCATTAATGCTGAGAATAATATCTTATTAAGCTTCATAATTTTTTCATTTTTTAGAATCCAATATTCAAACCAATAACAAAACTCTTTATCGTTGTAGCAGATCCGAAAGTCTTGGTATTATTATCATAATTCAATAAATCTGTATCCAGCCAATCGCATGCTTTGTAGATGCTGAAAGGATTCATAGCTTGTACATAAACCTTTAAATTGTTCAAACCGGTATTCTTCAGTTGTTTTTGGGTAAAGTTATAGCCCAAAGAAATATTACGTACTTTGATGTAAGATCCATCCTGATAATTCATGGATGAGCTGTAGGTGTCTGCTGCTTCACCGTTAGAGCCTGGAGAATAATATGCAGCATTTTCATTTGTGCCTGCAACCCAATAGTCCAGTTTACGCATCATGTAACGTCCGTCTAGACTTGCAGCGCCTTGAGGAACAGTAAATCCCCAGCGTGAAAGAATAAAGAAGGATAATTCAAAATTTTTGTAACTGAACGTATTGTTCCATCCGGCAGTCCAGTCAGGACGTATTTTGCCGACAATCTGACGGTCGTTTGTGGCATCGATTGTTCCGTCATTATTCAAATCTTTTACTTTTATCTGACCTGGTTTACGTCCATATTTTGCTGCTTCAGAAGCTTCTGAGGTTTTCCATATACCATCGTATACATAGTCATAATATACTCCGATTTCTTCACCTACAAACCATCTGTTATTCACGTCTTCTGTTCTTCCATTGGACAACTCATCAATTTGGTTTCTATCCATAGACCATGTGAGAGTAGTGTTCCAAGAAAAATCTTTAGTTTGTACAGGGATTGCATTCAATTGAAGATCAATACCCCAGCCAGAAGTCTTACCTACATTTGCGTATGTAGAACCATATCCATTAGTGATAGGAATTGACATTAACAATAACAAATCATTTGTTTTGGTTTTATAGGCATCGATACTACCAGTCAAACGATTATTCAAGAATCCATAATCAATACCTAAATTGTATTGTGTAGTTCTTTCCCATCCTAAATCAGGATTAGCCATTTTTACAATGTCGTCTGCTGCAAGTGACGGGTCAGAAGGTAAGTATCCTAATGAAGAGTTCTGTTGTCCCCAGTTATAATACATGGCTTGAAGCGGACCTTTGGTTGCATAAGCGCTGATTGCAGCATTACCTGTGACACCAAATCCCAAACGTAATTTTAACTGGCTAAGCCAATTGATGTTTTTCATGAAATCTTCCTGATCAATACGCCATGCCAATGCCATAGAGGGGAAACTTGCCCATTTATGACCAGGAGCTAGCTGTGAGGCACCATCCCAACGCATAGATGCTGTCAGCAAATATTTGTCCATGAAGCCGTAGTTGGCTCGAATCATATAAGATGTCATTTGGGTTTCTGTTAATCCTGTTCCAAAAGAACCAAGTGTACCCGCACTAGCAAGGTTATACCACAATTCTTGAGAAGAGGCTACGTCTGTAGCACGCATGTCTCCCATTTCATAATGATAAGCGGAAGCAGATTGCATTAAAGTTAATCCTAAATTATGCTTTTCTGCAAATTGACGGTTATAATAAATCAAGTTATCTAATGTCCATGAACGTTTCTGCTCATTTTTGTATTGAGCTCTGTTGTTTCCATCTCCATTGATACCATCTGCAGCATTGGCCATTCCTAATGTATAAAACTGGAATTCTGGGCCAAACTGGATACGGTAAGATAAGCCTTTTAAGGGTTCCCAGATTTTCTCAAAATCAACTTGTGCATACATACTGGCATTAGCACGGAATGTACGACGTTGGTTTGTATTATAATTTAATTCACGGATAGGGTTGATGATATTAACATCTCCATTCGGATTACGGATGTATTTTCCATCTTCATCGTAAGGAACAGTCCAGGGCAACATTCCTCTTAATGCTCCGTAGAGGTCACCTGCACCGGTAACTGATTTTGTAAAACTATATCCATAGTCCTGAGTAGAGTAAGATGCATTGATTGATGTTCCCATTTTGAAAAAAGAAATAGGATTGGCATCAAATGATGTCTTTAAGGTATAACGTTCATAGGATTGTCCTGGTTGAGTTCCTTTCTGATTTAGATATCCAAATGAGGCATATCCTTGGAATTTGTCTGTACCTCCAGATGCACTTAATGTATGCTCATGAGTAATACCGGTTTGTTTTCCGTTAGAAGCCCAATCATACGAACCAACTTTTGAAGGGTCGTATGTTCCTCCTGCCCAGGCTTTTTCAATATTTGCCCAAGAAGCGGCTACACTTCCAAAAGCGGCCTGATCGGCTGCATAGTCTGGAGTTGCAGAAGGATAGGATCCCATATTGTACTTGGCTAATCGTGCATAATCTAGCCATTCAGATGCAGACATCATTTGTGTTACATCGTGTAATGTTTCAAATGTGACTGTTCCTGAATAGTTCAGAGAGATTTTTCCTTCTTTCCCTTTTTTGGTAGTGACCAAAATCACACCATTTGCACCACGAGAACCATAGATGGCAGTTGCAGAAGCATCCTTCAAAATGTCAATACTTTCAATGTCGCTAGGATTGATGTTTTCAATACCTCCATTCTGAATAATCATACCGTCGACTACATACAGAGGACTTTGTGCCGCATTAATAGAGCGTACACCACGAATATTAATATCTCCGACTTCGCCAGGACGTTGACTGGAAGTAATGTCCACACCGGCGGTTTTACCTTGCATACCTTCCAGTGCATTTTTAACAGGCATCGCTTTCAATTCTTTTTCTCCGACACGTGCCATCGCACCAGTAACGTCTGACTTTTTCTGCACACCGTAACCTACCACAACAACTTCATCGAGTACTTCAGTGTCTTCTACCATCGTTACATTAAATGTGTTTTTTCCTTGTACCGGAATCACCTGAGTCTTGTAGCCCACGAAGCTGATTTCAAGCGAAGCATTGTTTGGTACATTAGATAAGGTAAACTTACCGTCAAAGTCAGTAATGGTACCGTTGGTAGTTCCTTTTACTACTACGCTCGCACCAATTACAGATTCCCCACTTTTGTCGAGTACAGTTCCCGACACTGTCTTGCCTTGTGCATACGCGCCAATCGCGATGATAGACAACAAGGCCAAGAAGAACAAACGTTGCAGGCTGGAAGCGCAACGCATCAGACTAGAACAATTTCTGTCTTTCATACCTCTAATTTGGTTAAGTTAAACAAAAGTTAGTTTCATTATATCTCTATATTTTGCATCTGCTGTCTCAAATGCGTTGTAAAAGTACGATTGTGCAAGGTTTCAAACAATGTAAAATTGTGTAGATACATGGAAAAATTTGTACAAATACCTTTCAAGAGTTTTTTAAGCCTGCTTTGACATAAAAATCTTTTTTATGTCATATTCATCAAACAATCTTATCATACATATCGCAGGTTTGTTAACAGATTAGAGAATTTAAGTTATTTCATTAACATTCAAACATACAAATTCTCTATATAATTCTTCTTTTCCCTTTGATGTATTCCTTTAAATTTAGGCACAAATTCTCTGTTTCACACTGTGGGATATAAAAACCACAGTGTGGGATACATATTTCACAGTGTGAAATACAAATCCCACACTGTGAAACAGAGTTTTTGCAAAGTAGTTCTGAAAAAATGATTAGAACAAAATAAACTATCAATAAGAATCTTTTTCTTTATGTAAATTTTCATCCATTTAAATCGTATCATTAAAACTATATAAAACGGCAATTTCACATTTTAATCGATTTTAAAAAAAGAACATGATATACCGCTTGAACAAATCAGACCATCTCATATTCATCAATATCAGAATTTTCTAGAAAAAAGAGAACTGTCCAGTACTACCGTCCGTATTTATCTTACTCTGATAAAAGTTATTTGTTTATGTACCAATAATTCCAGTTATAATCTTTATTTTTCCATGTATTCTTACAAGAGATAATGTATTTTTACACAAAATATTTAGATAGTATGAGACTGAGATTTTTATGGATAAGTTTATGTCTGCTGATGGTTATAAGCAGCATTCATGCCGCAGGACGTGAAAAATATAATTTCAACAGTGGCTGGAAGCTAAAAGTCGGTGATATAGCTCAGGCAGAGAGTGTGAGTTATTCTGATACGGAATGGAAGTCGGTTACACTTCCTCATGCATTCAATGAGGATGAGGCTTTCAAACTGAATATCAAGGATCTTACTGATACAATTGTGTGGTATCGGAAACATTTTCGTTTACCTGCTGACGCCAAAGGACGAAAGGTGTTCATCGAATTTGAAGGAGCACGACAAGGAATTGATCTGTATGTGAACGGTCACTTGGTCGGTCAGCATGAAAATGGAGTGATGGCTTTTGGTTTTGACCTTACTGCACTTGTAAAGCCGGGTAAGGAAAATGTTATTGCTGCACGTATTGATAATAATTGGGACTATGCAGAGAAGGCTACTGGCGTGAAGTATCAGTGGAGTAACCGTAATTTTAATGCAAATTACGGAGGTTTACCCAAGAATGTGTGGTTACATGTGACGGATAAGTTATACCAGACCTTACCTTTATATAGTAACCTGCAAACGACAGGTGTCTATATTTACGCGGAAGATATTCAAGTGCGTGCTCGTAAAGCTCGAATTCATGCCGAATCGGAAGTGAAAAATGAAACAAAGAAAAGCCAGACGGTTGGTTATTTGGTGGAGCTTTTTGACCGTGACGGGAAGCTTGTAAAGGCGTTCCGTGGCGCGGAGAAAAGAATTAATCCAGGAGAAAAAATAGTGCTTTCGGCTGAAAGTGAAGTGGAAGGCTTACATTTCTGGAGCTGGGGTTACGGCTATTTGTATACGGTAAAGACAGCTTTGTGTATAGAAGGAAAGAAAACGGATGAGGTAATTACGCGTACAGGTTTTCGAAAGACACGATTTGCCGATGGAAAAGTATGGTTAAACGACCGGGTGATTCAGTTGAAGGGATTTGCCCAGCGAACAAGTAATGAATGGCCTGCTGTGGGAATGTCGGTGCCTGCCTGGTTGAGTGATTACAGCAATGGTCTCATGGTGAAAGCTAATGCTAATTTGGTACGTTGGATGCATGTAACTCCCTGGAAGCAGGATGTAGAGTCATGCGACCGTGTCGGTTTAATTCAGGCCATGCCGGCAGGAGATGCAGAAAAAGATTGCAAAGGACGTCAGTGGGAGCAGCGTAAACTGGTAATGAGGGATGCAATTATCTATAACCGCAACAATCCGAGTATCCTTTTTTATGAATGTGGCAATGAATCAATCAGCCGTGAACACATGCTGGAGATGAAGAAGATACGTGATGAGTTTGATTATCATGGTGGGCGTGCAATCGGTTCTCGTGAGATGCTGGATATTTGTGATGCCGAGTATGGGGGAGAGATGTTGTATATTAACAAAAGTGCGCATCATCCTATGTGGGCCATGGAGTATTGCCGTGATGAAGGCTTGCGCAAGTATTGGGATAATTACTCCTATCCATATCATAAGGATGGAGAAGGAAACAGTGCTTATCATTCTGCGGCTACCGGAAAAACGAAAAAACAGGCAGATGCCAGTGTATACAATCGCAATCAGGACTCTTTCACCATTGAGAATGTGATTCGTTGGTTTGATTACTGGCGTGAACGTCCGGGGACAGGGAAAAGGGTAAGCTCAGGCGGCGCTAAGATTATTTTTTCAGATACAAATACTCATTTTCGTGGAGTAGAAAATTATAGGCGTAGTGGAGATACAGACCCGATGCGTATTCCGAAAGATTCTTATTTCGCTCATCAAGTGATGTGGGACGGATGGGTAGATACGGAAAATCCTCGTTTGCATATCGTAGGACACTGGAATTATGAACCGGGAGTGGTCAAGCCTGTGTATGTGGTTTCTAATACGGATAGTGTGGCGTTATTTTTAAACGGAAAACCAATGGGACAGGCTCAGTGTGACTATCATTTCTTGTTTACTTTTGATAAAATCGCCTTCACTCCTGGAGTATTGGAAGCTGTGGGGTACAATGACGGAAAAGAAGCTGCGCGTATGCAGTTAAGAACCGCAGGTAAACCAGCTAAATTGAAATTAGCTGCCATTCAGCATCCGAAAGGATGGAAAGCCGATGGATCCGATTTGGTGTTGTTGCAAGTGGAGGTTGTCGATGCGGAAGGGAATCGTTGTCCGCTGGCGAACGATTTGATTCATTTTACGGTAGAAGGTCCGGCAGAATGGCGAGGAGGTATAGCGCAAGGCCCGGATAATTATATCTTGTCGGAAAAACTTCCTGTGGAATGTGGGGTGAACCGTGCGTTATTGCGCTCGTCTGTTACAGCAGGGAAGGTGGTTGTACGAGCTGAAGCAGAAGGATTGGCTTCCGCCTCATTAGAACTGGTTTCTTCTCCTGTAGAAGTACAAAACGGACTGAGTACATACATTCCTGGAGATGATTTGGAAGGAAGTTTAGATCGTGGAGAAACACCTTTGTCTCCTTCTTATATAGATCGTGCGGTGGATGTGGCTGTGCTCTCTGCAGAGGCCGGAATAAATACGGAGGAAGCTTGTAAGAGTTTTGATGACAATGAATTGAGTGAATGGAAAAATGATGGAAAAGCTTCCACTGCATGGATTAAATATCACCTTGAAAGGGTAGCGCGTGTGGATGAGATATGTATGAAACTTACAGGATGGCGTATGCGTAGTTATCCTTTGGAAATTTATGCGGGCGATGAGTTGATTTGGAGCGGAGAAACTGAAAAAAGTCTGGGTTACGTTCATCTGAAAGTGAAACCGATTCCTGCTTCTGAAATAACTATCCGGTTGAAGGGTTCAAGTAAAGAGGATGATGCCTTTGGACAGATTGTGGAAGTGGCTGCTCCAGTAGCCAATGAATTAGATTTGTTTAAGGCGAAAGATGGAGATAAAACCAATCATGAACTTCGTATTGTAGAAGTTGAATTTAAGGAAAACCTGAACAGATAGCAAGCTGTGGAAAAATATAAGTGGGGAAAAGCAGGCACTTCATGCCTGCTTTTCCCCGCTGTTGTCTTGAGGGTTATTTTACTTCGATTTGTATCTTTCCTGATTTCAGCCCTTTTGCAGTGACTTGTAACTCAAGAACTCCTGCTTCTTTTCCTGATTGCACAATTGTAGTCAGCATGCCGTTGAAGGCGTGCATCTGAGGCAGGTGGAACAAATCCAGACAAGTTGGGTCTCCATTGGCTGAGGCCTTGTAGCTTCCGGCTCCTTTTACTTTAAATTTCACCAAGCGCATGTCTGTGGGGCAGAGATTTCCGTCTTTGTCCACAACACGTACGGTTACGTATGCCAACTCTTTTCCGTCGGCTGTGAGTGACTGGCGTGAAGAAACCAATTCAATATGATGTGGTTTTCCAGCCGTGCGGATGATTTTTTCAGCTTTGGCTGTGCCATGCTCATCGTATGCTACAACTTTTACTTCTCCTGGTTCGTAAATAGCGTTGTGCCACATCAGGCGGTAACGGTTTTCTACGCTTTGGTTGTTCTTCGTCTGTTTTCCATAACTTTTTCCGTTGATGAAAAGTTCGGCTGTCGGATAATTGGTATAGACAAATACGGGTACTTCTTTTCCTTCTCTGCCTTCCCAGTTCCAATGAGGGAGAATATGAAGTGTTTCAGCTTGCTTGTTCCATACGCTGCGGTATAAATAGTACCGGTCTTTGGGCAAGGAAGCTAAGTCAATAATACCGAACATGGAGCTGTGGTTGGGCCATGCGTCTGTATCGTATGGACTAGGTTCGCCCAAGTAATCAAAGCCTGTCCAGACAAATTGCCCCAAAGTCCATTGGTAGTCATCAGCCAGAGCAAAGTCTATATCGGGAATATTAGACCAGGAGCAGTATTCTAGGTCGTAAGAAGAAGACTGATGGTCTTCGTATTTGGCATCGGCTTTACGTTCTGCCGGGAATTTATATACACCGCGTGAGCTGACGGTAGAAGAGGTTTCTGAGCCTAACACCAGGTTCTGGGGCAATCGTTGGTAGGCTTCTTCATAACGGTGTGCGCGATAATTGAATCCAGGAATGTCGAGCATAGCCGCAAATCCGTTGTCGAGTACACAACTAACCTGGTCCATGCCGCAGGTAACCGGACGGGTAGGGTCTTCCCGATGGCAAATGTCTTGCAGGAACTTGGCTACTTTGTATCCTTCACTGCTGCATTGGGTGGGCACTTCATTACCGATGCTCCACATCACTACACAGGGGTTATTCCGGTATTGCCGTAGCATATTTACCATGTCCTTTTCGGCCCATTCGTTGAAATAGCGGTGGTATCCGTTTTCGCATTTGGCAATGTCCCATTCATCGAAAGGTTCAATCATCATCATGAATCCCATTTCATCGCAGAGTCTGACAAGTTCGGGTGCCGGCATGTTGTGTGCAGTACGAATGGCATCGCAACCCATGTCTTTCAATAGTGTAAGCTGGTGGCGTAGGGCAGATACGTTGATGGCAGCTCCCAAAGGACCTAAATCGTGGTGGTTGCACACCCCCTGGAATTTACGGTGCTGGCCGTTCAGGAAAAAGCCTTTGTCGGCTACAAATTCGATGGAACGGATACCAAAGCGGGTGGTATAAGTATCTGTAAGCTCTCCGTTGGCATAGATTTTAGATACAGCCTGATATAGGAACGGTGTTTCGGGCGACCACAATTGTGGGTTTTCCACAATGAAATTTTGTGTAAACGGCTGTCTGTGATTGATGCGTCCGCTGTTTTTCTTGAAAGAAACTCTTTTTCCGTTCGGGTCTAGAATTTCTGTTTCTATGGTAATTTCTTCTTTTCCTGCATTCTGTAAAGAGGTACGAAGGCAAACCGAAGCATAGTCATTAGCAACGTGTGGGGTGGTAATCTGTGTACCCCATACCGGTACATGTATTTTTTCTGCAGTAATGAGATGGACATTCCGGTAAAGTCCAGCTCCCGGATACCAGCGGGAAGATTGAGGACGGTTTTCCAGACGTACAGCCAATACATTATCTTTTCCTTCTTTGTGCAGAAGCTCAGTAATGTCACAATGGAAGGAATTGTAACCGAAAGGCCAGAAGCAGGCTTCCTTTCCATTGACATACACGCGGGCTTCACTCATGGCTCCATCAAAAACCAGTGTTGTCTTTTTGTCAGGGTCTGCATCGAAACAGGTACGATACCATCCTACTCCCACATAAGGAAGTCCTCCGGTACGTCCGGTCTTGACAGATGCCTGTTTCTCCAAGTTCTGAGTAATGGCTACATTTTGTAAATCATTATTACGGTCAAACGGTCCATAAATGGCCCAGTCGTGTGGAATACAGACAGATTCCCATTGAGAATCATTCAATGAAACAGTTTCAGCTCCATTGGTTTCTCCTTTGTGGAATTTCCAGCCGGTTTCCAAGAGTTGTTCATGTCGCTGTGCGTTGAGACTGCATACACTACAGAGGATAGTAGCGAGCAGAAAGAATTTACGGATGTACATAGATTTCTAAGATTAGGTTTTCATTTATCAAGCAAAGATAAACTTTTCGTTCGAAACTATCCTTATTTATTCCTGAACTCTTACTATATTTGCGGAGAAATTGGAGAAATACGTAATAATCAATCATATAATATTTCGCTATGGAATATAATTTCAGAGAAATTGAGAAAAAGTGGCAGCAGAGATGGGTGGAACGTAAGACCTATAAAGTTGTCGAAGATGAATCCAAGAAAAAGTTCTACGTGTTGAACATGTTCCCTTATCCGTCGGGAGCGGGACTTCACGTAGGTCATCCGCTGGGATACATTGCCAGCGATATTTATGCACGTTACAAACGATTGCAAGGATTCAATGTGTTGAATCCGATGGGATATGACGCATACGGTTTGCCTGCTGAACAGTATGCCATTCAAACGGGCCAGCATCCGGCCGTTACTACCGCAGCTAACATTGCACGCTATCGCGAGCAGTTGGACAAGATTGGTTTTTCGTTCGACTGGGATCGTGAGGTACGTACGTGCGAACCTGGATATTATCACTGGACACAGTGGGCTTTCCAGAAAATGTTCAACAGCTTCTATTGTAATTCATGCCAGAAAGCACAGCCTATCAGCAAACTGATTGCTCATTTTGAGGCTGAAGGAACCAAGGGGCTGGACGTAGCATGCAGCGAAGAACTGAATTTTACTGCAGAAGAATGGAAAGCTAAGACAGAAAAGGAACAGCAGGAAATTCTGATGAACTACCGTATCGCTTACTTAGGAGAGACCATGGTAAACTGGTGTCCGGCATTGGGTACGGTATTGGCCAATGATGAAGTAGTAGACGGGGTATCTGAACGTGGAGGCCATCCGGTGGTGCAGAAAAAGATGCGCCAGTGGTGTTTGCGTGTGTCTGCTTATGCACAGCGTTTACTTGACGGACTGGAAACGGTAGACTGGACAGATTCTTTGAAAGAAACTCAGCGTAACTGGATTGGTCGTTCAGAAGGTACTGAAGTACGTTTCAAGGTAAAAGACAGCGATTTGGAATTTACTATCTTTACTACGCGTGCCGATACGATGTTCGGTGTGACTTTCATGGTACTTGCACCTGAAAGTGAACTGGTGCCGATGCTGACAACCGAAGCACAGCGTGCAGAAGTTGAGGCTTATCTGGACCGTACAAAGAAGCGTACAGAACGTGAACGTATTGCTGACCGTCGTGTAACGGGTGTGTTCAGTGGTTCGTATGCCGTAAATCCGTTTACAGGAGAATCTGTTCCAGTATGGATTAGTGATTATGTATTGGCTGGTTATGGAACAGGAGCCATCATGGCGGTACCTGCGCACGATAGTCGTGACTATGCATTTGCCAAACATTTCAACTTGCCGATTGTACCGTTGGTAGAAGGTTGTGACGTAAGCGAAGAAAGCTTCGATGCGAAGGAAGGAATCGTTTGCAACTCTCCGAAAGCCGGGGTAACTCCTTATTGCGAGTTGACGCTGAATGGCCTGACAATTAAAGAAGCCATTGCAGCTACCAAGAAATATGTGAAAGAGCATAATCTGGGCCGTGTGAAAGTCAACTTCCGTTTGCGTGATGCGATTTTCTCTCGCCAGCGTTATTGGGGTGAACCGTTCCCGGTATATTACAAGGACGGCATGCCGTATATGATTGACGAAAGCAAGCTTCCGCTGGAACTTCCTGAGGTTGCTAAGTTCTTGCCTACAGAAAGTGGAGAACCTCCTTTGGGACATGCAACCCGTTGGGCATGGGATGTAGCCAAAGGTGAAGTCGTAGAAAATACGAAGATTGATAACGTGAATGTATTCCCTCTGGAATTGAATACTATGCCGGGATTTGCCGGTTCCAGCGCATATTATTTGCGTTACATGGATCCGCATAACAATGAAGCGATGGTTTCTGAGAAGGCAGACCATTACTGGCAGAATGTAGACCTTTATGTAGGAGGTACGGAACATGCTACCGGCCACTTGATTTATTCTCGCTTCTGGAATAAGTTCTTGTTCGACTTGGGTATCAGCATTAAGGAAGAGCCGTTCCAGAAACTGGTGAATCAGGGAATGATTCAGGGACGAAGCAACTTTGTATATCGTATCAAGGATACCAATACTTTTGTGTCATTGGGATTGAAAGACCAGTATGAAGTAACTCCGTTGCACGTAGATGTAAACATTGTATCGAATGATGTACTGGATGTGGAAGCCTTCAAGAACTGGCGCCCGGAATATCATAATGCAGAGTTTATTTTGGAAGATGGCAAGTATATCTGTGGTTGGGCAGTTGAAAAGATGAGTAAGTCCATGTATAACGTGGTGAACCCGGATATGATTGTAGAACGTTATGGAGCAGATACATTGCGTATGTATGAAATGTTCCTTGGCCCGGTAGAACAGTCTAAGCCATGGGATACCAATGGTATTGACGGAGTACACCGCTTCCTGAAGAAGCTTTGGAATTTGTTCTATGACCGTCAGGGTACTTTCTTGCCTGCTGAAGGAGAAGCTACCAAAGAAGAACTGAAAGCCATTCATAAATTGATTAAGAAGGTGACAGGAGATATTGAAACCTTCTCTTACAACACCTCTATCAGCGCCTTTATGATTTGTGTCAATGAATTGACTTCATTGAAATGTCGCAACAAGGCTGTGATGAGCAATCTGGTAGTGCTTTTGGCTCCGTTTGCTCCGCATTTGGCAGAAGAATTGTGGGAAGCTTTGGGCAATACTTCTTCTGTATGCGATGCACATTGGCCGGAATTCAATGAGGAATATTTGAAAGAAAACAGCGTAAAATATACTATTTCTTTCAATGGTAAGGCTCGCTTTACAATGGAGTTCCCTGCAGATGCAGACAATAATACCATCCAGGCTGCTGTACTGGCTGAAGAACAGTCACAGAAGTGGATTGAGGGCAAGACTCCGAAGAAGGTGATTATTGTACCGAAGAAAATTGTAAATATTGTACTTTAACCTTTTAAATGCTCGTCCGGAATGAACAGGAGGTATCTTCTGTTCATTCCGGACTGTTTTTTATTGTCTATGGAAGCTTTATTAAAGAAAAAGTTGGGCCGGGAGTCCAGAGACTATTTGGCCATAACCTTCGGGCTGATTTGTTATTCCATTGGCTGGGCTGCATTTATGCTTCCCTATCAGATTACTACCGGAGGAGTAACGGGTATTGCGGCAATTATTTATTATGCCACAGGCATAGAGATTCAGGTCTCCTATTTTGTGATTAATGCAATATTCTTGGGTTTTGCCTTGAAAATATTAGGGCCTAAATTTAGTATTAAGACCATCTTTGCCATCTTTATGCTGACTTTCCTGCTCTGGTTCTTTCAGATGATTTTGAAGGATGAGAATGGCAATCTTCCTCAGTTGTTAGGCCCTGGTCAGGATTTTATGGCTTGTGTGATAGGTGCTGGTCTGCTGGGTTTTGGAATTGGTATCGTATTCTGTAACAATGGAAGTACGGGTGGAACGGATATCATTGCCTGGATTATTAATAAATATAAGGATGTTACGCTGGGGCGGATGATGATGTATTGTGACATCGTAATCATTTCATCCTGTTATTTTATTTTTCACGACTGGCGTAGGGTGTTGTTCGGCTTTTGTGTCTTGTTTGTGATGAGTATCGTCATTGACTATGTGATTAACAGTACGCGTCAGTCTGTGCAGTTCTTGATATTCTCACGCAAATATGAGGAAATAGCCGAGGGGATTGCGACAAAGATTGATCGTGGGGTGACTTTACTTGATGGAAAAGGATGGTACAGCAAACAGGAAATAAAGGTAGTAGTGGTTTTGGCTAAAAAACGGGAATCACTCGATATCTTCCGGTTAGTAAAGGATATTGATCCGAATGCCTTCATTTCACAAAGCAATGTAGTTGGAGTATATGGTGAAGGCTTTGATAAGCTTAAAGTAAAATAAACTTTTCCCTTAAAAAACTAAAATAAAATAAGTTTTTTCGATTAATTTGGCTTATCGGAAAAACTTATTTTATTTTGTATCTGATATTACGATACTTGAATCTATAACGTGAAAAATATGTCAAAAGTCACTCTGATGATGTTACTGGCCTTTTTACTGACTTATGGAAATCATGCGTCGGGCAGTAGTTTATCTCAAATCCATCAGCTGCATGCTGGATGGGAATTTTCAATGTACGGTACTAATGAATGGTTGTCTGCACAGGTGCCGGGCACGGTGCATCAGGACCTGATAGCTCATGATAAATTGCCTGATCCTTTTTATGGCATGAATGAGCAGAAAATACAATGGGTAGAAAAGGAAGACTGGTTGTATCGCACTTCATTTGTATTGACAGAAGAGCAGCTGCATCATGAAGGGGTGTATTTGGTTTTTGAAGGGCTTGATACCTATGCAGATGTTTTCTTAAACGGTTCTTTGCTGCTGAAAGCAGATAATATGTTTGTGGGGTATCGGGTTCCTGTCAAGTCTGTTTTAAGAAAAGGAGAAAACAAGCTTGTAGTACGTTTCCGTTCGCCCATTCGGGAAGCGATGCCACAATGGGAGAGTAACGGGTTTGATTATCCGGCTGATAATGATCATTATCCACAGAAGCTAAGTATTTTTACTCGTAAGGCACCTTATTCCTATGGATGGGACTGGGGTATCCGTATGGTGACTTGTGGCATTTGGCGGCCGGTGTATCTGCAGTTTGCGGATCGGGCGGTAGTGGAAGATTATTTCGTGCACCAGCAGTCAGTCAGCGCCGAACGGGCAGAGGTAGACAATCGCTTAGAAATAAACAATATTAGCAATCATACACAGCAGGCTGTGGTACGTGTGACGTACAGTTATACGGGTGAACCAGATAAGAACGTGGAGCAGACGGTGGAATTGCAGCCGGGACTTAATCATATTTCTCTTCCTGTAACAGTGGAGCAGCCACATTTGTGGATGCCTAACGGTTGGGGAGAGCCTGCGTTGTATATGTTTGAGGCTTCAGTGTCGGTAGACGGGCAGGTGGTGTCACAGAAGAGTCACCAGATTGGCCTGCGTTCGATACGTGTAGTGCAGGAGGAAGACAAGGACGGCCAGAGTTTCTACTTCGAAGTGAACGGGGTACCGATGTTTGCCAAGGGTACGAACCTGATTCCGTCGGATGCGCTGCTGCCGCGTGTTACGCGCCAGCGCTACAGCCGTTTGTTGGAGGATGTGCAGTTATCCAATATGAATATGATTCGTGTGTGGGGTGGCGGTATCTATGAGGACGATGCGTTCTTTGAGGAAGCCGATAGGCGCGGCATTCTGGTGTGGCAGGACTTCATGTTCGCTTGCACCACTTATCCCCATGACCCGGCCTTTCTGCGTCGTGTAGAAGCGGAAGCGGAATATAACATTCATCGTCTGCGCAACCATGCGTCGCTGGCCATGTGGTGCGGTAATAACGAGATATACGAGGGTATACGCTACTGGGGATGGGAGGAGAAATATTCGTCCGAGGTCTATCAGCAGATGCAGGAGGGATACGACGTGCTGTTCCGTCAGCTTTTGCCGCAGAAGGTGAAAGAATTTGATCCGGGGCGCTTCTACCTGGAAGGCTCGCCGCTGGAGGCCAACTGGGGCAGACCGGAGAGCTGGAAGGTGGGCGACAGCCATAACTGGGGCACGTGGTACGGGCAGAAGCCTTTCGAGAGTTTAGATAAGGAGATACCGCGTTTCATGAGCGAGTACGGCTTTCAGGCCTTTCCGGAGATGAAGACCATCCGCACCTTTGCTTCGCCCGAGGATTATGAGCTGGAGTCGCCCGTAATGAATGCGCATCAGAAGAGCACGATAGGGAATGCCTTGATTAAGAAAACCATGAGCCTGTATTATCCGGTGCCGGAGAAGTTTGAAGACCTGGTGTACGTGGGGCTGGTGCTGCAGGGCCACGGCATGCGCCGGGGCATGGTGGCGCACCGCCGCAATCGTCCGTACTGCATGGGCAGCTTGCCCTGGCAGCTGAACGACAGCTGGCCCGTGGTGTCGTGGTCGGCCATCGATTATTACGGCAACTGGAAGGCCATGCAGTATCACACGCGCCGTGCCTTTGCGCCCGTGCTGGTGGATGCCATCCGCCAGGGCGACAAGCTGCGCTTTTATGTGCTGTCCGACTGCCTGCAGACGGAGAACGTGACGCTGCACCTGGCGCTGACGGACTTTCAGGGAAGGGTGATGCGCCGCCATCGGGTGGAAGGGATGCTGCCGGTAAATGCTTCGGAGGTGTTCTTTGAAGAAGACTGGCAGAAGGCGTTTGAGGGCTGTGACACTACGGCTTCGTTCATCCGCATGACGCTCAGGGGTGCGGACGGAAAGAAGGTACTTTCGGACGAGGTGTTCTATCCGGTGTATCCCAAGGAGCAACGCCTGCCTAGGGCTGAAATTGCCTGCCGTAAGGTGAAGAAGGGCGGGGTGGTGGAACTGACGCTGAAATCGCGTGTGCTGGCGCGCGACGTGTTCGTGGAGGTGCCCTTGCAGGGGGCGCGTTTCTCCGACAATTTCTTCGACCTGCTGCCGGGCGAGACGAAGCGCATCACGGTGTCTTCGGCCGACGGTTCTCCGCTGGAGGACGTTTCCGTGGTGATTCACCAGCTGGCCGATGTGAGGGAATAAAATCTGATTACTAATCTTTTATATGTATTGATTATGAAACCATTTTCAAAAATGAATTGTATGGGGCTGGCATTTGCCGGAATGCTGATGGCCTCGTGTGCGGACAGTCCGACGGCGGTGGCCGACTATCAGGTGGTGCCCATGCCGCTGGAGATTACGGCGGCATCGCAGGGTTCGTTCCTGCTGAAGAGCGGGGAAACTATCTGCTATACGGCAGGGAATGAAAAGATGAAGAAGAACGCCGAGTTCCTGGCGGCTTTTATCAAGGAACAGACCGGCATCGCGCTGAAGGTGGCGGAAGGTGATGGGGAAGAGGGCATCGTGCTCCGCCTGGGGCTGGAGGCTGATTCTCCGGAAGCGTACCGGCTGAAGGTGGACGACCGCAAGGTGGAGATTTCCGCTCCTTCGGAAGCGGGTGTGTTCTATGGCATCCAGACGCTCCGCAAGTCGGTGTCGGTGCATGAGGGGGCCGGAGCAGTGGAACTGCCGGCAGTGGAAATCAACGACTCGCCGCGCTTCAGCTACCGTGGTATGATGCTCGATGTGGGCCGTCACATGTTCAGCATGGATGAAATCAAGACGTACATCGACATGCTGGCCTTGCACAACATCAACCGCTTCCACTGGCATCTGTCGGAAGACCAGGGATGGCGTATCGAAATCAAGAAGTATCCCAAGCTGACGGAAATCGGCTCCAAACGCAGCGAGACGGTGATCGGACGTAACTCGGGTGAGTATGACGGCAAGCCTTACGGCGGTTTCTATACGCAGGAACAGGCCCGGGAAATCGTGGCTTACGCGGCAGAACGCTATATCACGGTCATTCCGGAAATCGACCTTCCGGGTCACATGCAGGCGGCGCTGGCGGCTTATCCGGAACTGGGATGTACGGGCGGTCCGTATGAAGTATGGCGCATGTGGGGTATTTCCGACAACGTGCTTTGTGCGGGTAACGACAAGACCATCCGGTTCATCAAGGATGTGCTGGCGGAAATCATCGACATCTTCCCGTCGGAATACATCCATGTGGGTGGCGACGAATGTCCGAAGGTGAAGTGGGAGACTTGTCCGAAGTGTCAGGCACGTATCAAGGCGCTGGGCATCAAGGGCGACAGCAAGCACTCGAAGGAGGAATACCTGCAGAGCTACGTGATACACGAGGCCGAGAAGTTCCTCACCGAGAACGGACGCAGCATGATTGGCTGGGATGAAATCCTGGAAGGCGGTCTGGCTCCGAATGCCACGGTGATGTCGTGGAGAGGGGAAGCCGGTGGCATTGAAGCGGCCCGTCAGCAGCACAATGTCATCATGACGCCGAACACGTACCTGTATTTCGACTATTATCAGGCAAAGGATACGGACAGTGAACCGCTGGCCATCGGCGGCTATCTGCCTATGGAACGGGTGTACAGCTACGAACCGATGCCGTCTGCCCTTTCTCCGGAAGAACAGAAGTTCATTACCGGTGTGCAGGCGAATCTCTGGACGGAATATATCCCGACCATGGCACAGGCACAGTACATGGTATTGCCGCGTATGGCTGCGCTTTGTGAAACGCAGTGGAGCGCTCCTGAAAAGAAGCAGGATTATCAGGGATTCCTGAAACGTACGGCTCGTCTGACAAAGATTTATCAGCTGAAGGGATGGAACTACGCGACGCATATCTTCGATGTGAATGTGAACATCGCTCCCAACACGGAAACGGGCAAGCTGGATGTAACGGCAAGCACCATCGACGATGCACCTGTGTACTATACCCTCGACGGTACGGAACCTACCACTGCTTCGTCCAAGTATGAAAACGGACTGACCATTGATGCGGCATGTGTGCTGCGCATGATGGCCGTGCGTCCGGAAGGCAACTCGCGCATTACGCGTGACAGCATTGCGTTCAGCAAGTCTACGGCGAAACCTATCACTATGTTGCAGCCTATCAATAAGCCTTACGAGTTTAAGGGTGCCACTACGCTGGTAGACGGTATGACGGGCGACCGCAACTACAAGACCGGACGCTGGATTGCTTTCTACAAGAATGACATGGAGGCGGTGATCGACTTGAAGGAGGCTACCGAAATCAGTTCCATGACCCTGCGCACTTGCGTGGAAAAGGGCGACTGGACGTTTGATACCAGAGGCATTACCGTAGAGGTGTCGGACGACAACAAGACTTTCAAGAAAGTGGCTTCGGAAGCTTATCCGGCTATGAAGGAAACGGATGCCAACCAGATTTATACCCATACCCTGACGTTTGACCCGGTAAAGACCCGTTACGTGAAGGTAACGGCTTTGTCCGAAAAGAATATCCCGGCATGGCACGGCGGCAAGGGCAATCCCGGATTCTTGTTTGTAGATGAAATCGTATTGAACTGACGGCTATGCGTAAACTGGTTTTTGCTACTAACAATGCCCATAAACTGGAGGAGATACGTGCCATTCTGGGAGATAAAGTGGAAGTGCTGAGTTTGAAAGATATCCGTTGTGAGGCCGATATTCCGGAAACGGCGGATACGCTGGAGGGAAATGCCGCGCTGAAGGCGGAATATATTCATGCGCATTATGGCATGGATTGCTTTGCCGACGATACCGGTCTGGAGGTGGAAGCGCTGGACGGGGCTCCCGGAGTGTATTCGGCGCGTTATGCGGGCGGTGAAGGTCACGACTCGGAAGCCAACATGAAGAAGCTGCTGGCAGAACTGAAAGGCAAGGAGAACCGGAAGGCGCAGTTCCGCACGGCCATCTGCCTGATAGAAGGAGGAGAAAAGCACTTGTTCGAAGGCATTGTGAAGGGAGAAATCATCCGGGAGAAAAAAGGAAGCTCCGGCTTCGGCTACGACCCGGTGTTCGTGCCGGAAGGCTATGCCGAGACTTTTGCGGAGATGGGGGCTGAAGAAAAGAACAGGATCAGTCACCGGGCAAGAGCCGTACAGAAGTTGTGTGACTATCTGAACAGTAAATAAAGCAGAAAAAAGGCTGTGGATTATTTCTACAAATGTGCAGAAATTCCACAGCCTTTCTTTTTCTTAATCGCGTGTAACGTTCTTGTAATCAAATTTTTAAAAAATAAAGTATAAAAAGGCTGCTTTTGGCGTGTGTTTTGCGAAGTATTCTACGGAATTAAAAACAAAAATCGTCAAAATGCAAAGAATCAGACTTTTAGTTTTATTGCTGCTGTGTGTGGTGTGTCAACAGACTTTTGCACAACAGCGTACCATCAGCGGATTGGTTATCTCAGCTGAAGATCACGAGCCGCTTATCGGTGCTACGATTTCCGTACAGGGAAACGAAGCGCATGGGGTAGTGACCGACATTGATGGAAAGTATACATTGGAAGTGGGACCGGATGACAAGATTCTGGTCGTGGCTTACCTGGGTATGAAAACTCAGTTGATAAAGGTTCCCAAGAAAGAACACCTGAACGTGGTGCTTCAGCCTGAGACCATGAACCTGGAAGAGGTGGTGGTGACGGGATACGGTAATTTCACCAAGTCTTCTTTTACGGGGTCTGCCAATACCCTGAAGGGAGACATGATGAAAGACATCCCCGTGATGAGCGTGGAGCAGAAACTGCAGGGAATGACCACGGGTGTGTCTATTACCAGCAGTTCCGGACAGCCGGGAGCTAATCAGAGCATTCGTATCCGTGGTATGGGCTCGTTCAATGCCTCTCAGGAACCGCTGTTCGTGATTGACGGGGTGCCGGTCACTTCCGGTAGTCTGAGTGCCGGAGGAGCCGATGCGGCCTATATGAACAACTCCAAAACCAATATCATGAGCACGCTGAATCCGGCCGATATTGAAAACATTACGATTATCAAGGATGCGGCGGCAGCCTCTCTGTATGGTTCGCGTGCAGCCAATGGCGTAATCCTGATTACGACCAAGAAAGGAAAGGCGGGCAAGGCACAGGTTTCCTTTAACATGTCGGGAGGTTTCTCGAATGCGGCGGTTGATTTCCGTCCGACACTGAACGGCGACCAGCGCCGTGAACTGTTGTACGAGGGCCTGGTGAACTACGCTACTGACAAGCAGATGGCAGACCTTACCGGCTATGCAGACGGTGAGATTGACAAGTATGCGTCTGTGCCTTCCATGGGCTATACCGACTGGAGAAAGGAACTGCTTCGTACCGCCATCCAGCAGGATTACGAGGCATCTGTATCCGGAGGAAACGAGAAGACCACTTTCTATGCCTCTTTGGGCTATAACAGCCAGGAAGGACTGGCCAAGAACTCCAGCCTGGATCGCTACTCCGCCCGTCTGAACATGACCCAGAAGGTAGGCCGGTACGGTGAGGTAGGCGCCAACATGATGTTTACCCAGATGAACCAGGAGATGAACGAAGAGCGTGGCTCTGCCATCAACCCGTATTTGTGTGTGGCGATGACCATGACTCCTTCCATGCTGGTGAGAGATGAAGCCGGGAATTATGTGGGAGCGTACGACGGTACACAGTTGAACCCACTGCGTGATATTCTGACGGACTATAACCGCACGCGGATGACGCGTATGTTCTCCACCGGCTATGCGGCTGTAGAACCGATAAAGGGCCTGAAAATAAAGGAAACGTTAAGCTATGACTATACCATCCAGAAGGACTCGCGCTACTACAATCCGTTGAGTTCTGCAGGACCGAAGAGCGGTTCCGATGCACAGTCCTCCAAAGGATTCATCGAGTATGGAAAGCTGATTTCTTCTACTTCGGTGAATTACGTGAAGACCTTTGCGCAGAAGCACCACCTGGATGTCTTGGCTGCGTACGAAGTGGAAAGCTACCAGACGGATAAGGCATCCGGCGAACGTTCCAAATTGCCGTCGTATGTAGGGCTTACTGAACCTGATAACGGAGCAGTGTTGAACAGCTTCGTTTCATCAACGCAGGATTATCGTATGCTGTCGTATATTTCACGTTTGAACTACGATTATGACGACCGTTATTATGTGGCAGGAAGCTTCCGCCGCGACGGTAGTTCCCGTCTTTCACCCGATAACCGTTGGGGAAATTTCTGGTCCGTATCGGGTATGTGGCATGTAAGCAACGAAGCCTTCATGCAGCCCGTGAAGCACATTCTGAGCGATTTGAAGATTCGTGCCTCTTACGGTGTGAACGGTAACCAGCCAGGCTCTCTGTATGGCTATATGGGATTGTATTCTTTGGGACAAAGCTATATGGGAGGTTTGGGTTCTTATGAATCTGCTATCTCCAACCCCAACTTGGGATGGGAAAAGAACTATAATCTGAACGTGGGACTGGACGTGTCGTTCATCAACCGTATTTTCCTGAGCGTGGAATACTATAACCGCGATACGAAGGATTTGCTGTACAGCCTTCCCATCAGTGCCACTACCGGATTTACGAACTACCTGAGCAATGTGGGACAGTTGAATAACCGGGGCGTGGAACTGGAATTGCGTACCATCAACTTCGCCAATGACAACTTTAACTGGACCACGGTCTTCAATCTGAGTCACAACAAGAACAAGATTGTGTCACTCAACGGACAGCTGGAGCAGTCAATCGAGGGCACATGGTTCATCCACAAAGTAGGATTGCCCTACTACACCTTCTACGTAAAAGAATACGCCGGGGTAAATCCGGATACAGGTAAGGCCATGTATTACCGTAACCAGGAAATACCTCAGGAAGACGGTTCGGTGATTGTAGACCGGAGCCTGACGGAGAGTGCCAGTGAGGCGCAGGCCATTCCTTATAAGTCGGTTAACCCGAAAGTGTCTGGCGGTCTGACGAACATGCTGAACTACAAATGGCTGGACCTGAGCTTTACGCTGACCTATTCCTTGGGCGGATATTCTTATGATAAAACTGGCACCTATATAGAGAATGGTACCAAGAACATTTATGATTCAAGATATAATCTTCCGGTATATGCCATGGACCGTTGGCAGGAGCCGGGCGACCAGACCAATGTACCGCGCTTTGTGTATGGGGAAGATGCCGGACCTCAGAACTCTTCGCGCTATATTCACAGTACCGATCATCTGCGTCTGAAGAACCTTACGCTGGGATTCACGCTTCCTTCCAAATGGACCCGCAAGGCCCTGATAGACAAAGCCCGCATCTATTTCTCAGGCAGCAACCTGCTGACATGGGCTAAATGGAAACAGTATGACCCCGAAACTCCGGTCAACGGAGAAGTGTTCTGCGAGGCACCTGCCATGCGTACCTTCAACTTCGGCGTACAATTAACTTTCTAAAAACGAATTGGATTATGAAACCACTCTATATTTATTTTCTTGCCGCCTCACTGGCATGTACCTCTTGTTCGGACAGCTGGCTGGACCTGAATCCGTCCACGTCCGTACCCACCGACCAGGCTTTCTCTTCTTTGGAAGATGCCCAAAGCGCATTAAACGGCATTTATAGGCTGGCGTCAGCACATAGTTATTATGGTGACAATTTCTTTTATTTTGGCGATTGCCGGGCTGCGGATGTGCAGGCTCGTATGACGAAAGGAGACGGACGTAGGGTTTCACCTTATTATGAGTATAACGTGAAGGCTACTGACAGTTTTAATTCAAGCCTGCCGTGGAATCAGGTCTATAAAGTGATTCGACAAACCAACAATCTGATAGCTGCAACTGAAAGTGGGTTGATAAAAACTACTGATGAGGCTGCTCTGAATGAGATTAAGGCTCAGGCCTTGGCCATGAGAGGGCTTGCTTTATACGATCTTATACGCGTGTTTGCCATGCCTTATTCGTATGATAACGGCCAGTCATTAGGGGTGCCTATCGTTACAACAGCCACTGATCAGTCTTCGAAGCCAGCACGCAATACGGTGGCCGAATGCTATGACCAGATTATTACCGACTTGACCAACTCGCTGGCCGGCCTTAGCAAGGAGAAGAAGGACGGCTGTCTGAACTACTGGGCCGTGCAGGGTATTCTGTCAAGAGTTTATTTGAACAAGCTGGATTATCCGAATGCCTACAAGGCAGCCACAGATGTCATCGAAAACAGTAAAAGCCTGTATCAGTTGTACACCCTTGACGAGTATCCTACTGTCTGGGGAAAAGAATACACCAGCGAATCGCTTTTCGAATTCTACTTCTCGCTGACGGAACCTTCCGGTGGTTCGGGTGGAGAAGGAGCTCCTATGGTCTATGCCAATGAGGAAAAAGTGGACTGGAACAATCTGATACTGTCGGAAGACTACCTGAACTTGCTGAATGAAGACCCGCAGGATGTGCGCCACTGTGTGACAGAAGTATCTGCCATAGCAAATAATGAAGGTCTTCCCGAAGGCGCCCGTGACAAGAAAGTCTATCTGGCGAAGTTCCCCGGTAAGACCGGCGATCCGCGCGACAACAACCTCTGCATCGTGCGTCTGTCAGAGATTTATCTGAATGCAGCCGAGGCAGGTCTGAAAATAGGGGGCGAGCAGGCGACCAAGGGAATGGAATACCTGAACGACGTGATTACCAACCGTACCACGAATACCGCCATGAAAGTAAATGCCGCTGCCGATTTCACTCTGGAGCGCATTCTGAAAGAAAGAAGAAAGGAACTGGTGGGCGAGGGCCTGGCAGTGTACGATTATACGCGTAATAAATTGCCCGTGGTGCGTAAGGGAAGCTGGCACCTGACTTCGCTGGAGACTTCCAATGCTTATACCATCCAGCCGAATGATTCGCGTCTGGCCATCCCCATTCCGCAGACCGAAATAGACGCCAATCCTAATCTGGTGCAGAATCCTTAACAGGAGGCAGCAGTCAGATAATATCCCCGTCCTTTGGCAGTGGAAATCCGATAATCCGGGAAGTCTTGCAGGACTTTCCGGATTGTTTGTATATGCGCGTCTAATTTCTCATCCGCCTGCGGGTCGTGCGGCCAGCAAGCCGTTTTCAAGTCTTCACGGTTCACACATTCTCCTTTCTTTTCCCATAGCAGATAAAGAAGCTGCAAGTCGAGGCTGGAAATGGCACACTGCATGCCGTCGATCAGCAATATCTGCTGCTTCAGGTCGATGTACAGCCCTTTTTCAGGCTTATTTTGCCGCTTTTTCAGGTAAAGGCAGACTTGTATACCTGTGGCAGCAAGCAGCAGGCACAGCAGCCCGTAAAAGCCCGCGTGGATATGGCGGAGTAAGGTCAGCCAGTCGTAGTCCGCCCACCCTTGCAGTTGCAGGCTGTGAGTCAGGTCGAGCGAGCAGACCGGAGTCTTATAGGCTGAGGACGTGGGTAAGATGCCTGCCCGTGTGCGGGTGCGGGCCGACTTGTCGGAATAAAACACACCCGCCGTTCCGCTGACATGTTTTTTCTCGAGCTGTTCCTGAAACAACCGGTTCACTTCCTCCACCCTGACAGGCTGTATGTCTGCCAGCAGGTATTCGTTCAGCAGTTTCCGGGCTTTCTCTTCCGGGATGCTGTCCTTGAACAGGTAAGTGGTTTTCCCTTCTGTAGTCTGGAGCGTATAGCTTTTGATTTTCCGGCTGGAGACGGGCGCGAAAAGATAAGCCTTCAGGGCCGGGTCTACGTAGATGTGCGGGTTCCTGCTGAACGCATTCAGACGGTCGTTGTAGTGAAGGCGTTCGGCTTCCTGCAAGGATTGATTGATAAGGGCATGCACCTGCGTCCGGCTATGCCGCAGCGCCGCGTAACCGCCCCCCATGAGTACGATGACAGTGACGGCTACAGACAGAAACCAGCTTGTTCTCTTTTTCATAACAATATTCTTTAGAAGCAAATTAAGCCACAAAAAGCGGGAAGTCAAAAACATTATTGTATAGATATAAGGGTGTGCTTGTATGTTTTAGGTTTTCTGTGCGGAATCCTTATGTTTCTCGGCCCCGAACTGTAGGTTTCTCTTGTGGAAAACGTAGGGTTCCGCCGTGGGAAACGTAGAACAGAACCCTGCGTTTTACGCATATTGATGAAGCGTTTGTTTATCTTTCCTTCAGGTACTTCTCTACCTTCTCGAAGAACAGTGAGATGTGCGCCCCGTCTACAAAGGCGTGGCTTACGGTCAGCGCAATGGGCATGACCAGTCTTCCCTCACGTGTCACCGCCTTGCCCGCATTCATCAGCGGATAGTCCAGCGGATGGCCCGGGGCATACTGCGTGTAAGAGATGGAAGTAAAGTACAGCTTGGGCGTGGCACTGAGCAGGATGACGTCAAAATCGCCCTGAGCCGCAATCTCCTTGTCGGTGCCGTACGGGTCTCCGTCCTCCGGGATAGAAGTGATGATGCGCCGGGCTTCCTCGTAGAAAGCCTTGAAATCACTGTTCCAGGGAATGCGAACAGTGTAGAATGTCTTTCCCGGCACGGCGATGGGCGTCGTGATGTCTACCGTATCGTGGTAGACCACCTGCCCGTGCTTGTCCCACCGGTAACGGAACTCCTTGATTTCATTCGCCGCACGAAGAATGGCGTACAGGTAATACAGAAAGAAGGAACGGCCCTGTGCCTTCGCTTCCGCATACGCCTCTGTGCAGTCCACTTCGCTGGTCATGGCAATCCAGGAATTATGGAAATCGCGGAAGAAAAGATAGTTCTCCTTCCGCTCCCAGGTGTCAATATCGATAAGATGCTTCATGCTTGCTGGAATTTTTGCGCCACCTTCCGGTAGGTAGGCATGTCAATGTGTAACTGTGCGCCCAGGTCAATCATATCGAACAGCAGACCCTGAATCTCCGACTCATGCCCCCGGGCAATGTCCTTCTGCATGGAAGCCGTGCTGTGCGGGTCGAGCTTGTCCATCACCATCAGGTTGTAGGCCACGGGGTCGCCGGGGTAGGCGATGCCCAGTTTCTCCCCAATCTGCGCACTCTCACGCGACAGGCCGACGAACGTGTCGCGCACCTCACCCTCGTGCTGCACTTCGCCCATCGGCACGTCGTGATAGGCACCCGTGCAGGCCATGGCCGAGATGAACGACCATTTGATGAACGTATCCCGGTTGATGTCGTCCGACACGTCCACTTTGATACCACACTCGCGGAGTTCACCGGCAATCCTCTCCAGCCGTTCTGGAGCCACCTGCTGCTGCGGACGCGCACCGAACACCAGGCGGAAGATGCTACCCATCTGGCTGATTTCCCCTTCGCCCGACACGAAGCCTACGATGTAGATACACCCGTCGAGCACCTTGACCGAAGGCACCAGGCGGCCGATGCGGGGCCCCGTGCCATACACATTCAGGATAGGGATGACCAGGGTGTCGGGGGTAGCCGCACGCTCCAGCACGGGGCGGATGGAGTCAATGGAATAGCCTTTCACGCACACCAGGATGACATCCGCCTTTCCCTGGTATTCTTCGGCGGTGCATGCCTTTACGCGGAGGAAATGCTCCCCCTTCAGGTCCGACTTCAGGTGCAGCCCCTGTCGGCGGATAGCTTCCAGGTGCTTTCCGCGGGCAATGCAGGTCACGTCCTTGCCTGCCAGTGCCAGAAAGCCGGCGATGCATCCTCCTACACCGCCCGTTCCGATGATGAGATAATTCATGGTGAAAAAAGTTATAAAGAAAAACAAGCACGGAGCGTGTAAGCCCGTGCTTGATAAATAAGTTGATTATACGTTGAAACGGAAGTGCATGATGTCGCCGTCTTCCACCACGTATTCCTTGCCTTCCACGTTGAGCTTTCCGGCCTCACGTACGGCAGCTTCCGAGCCATAGTGGATAAAGTCGTCGTACTTGATGACCTCCGCGCGGATAAATCCCTTTTCAAAATCCGTGTGGATGACACCGGCACACTGCGGAGCCTTCCATCCCTTGTGGAACGTCCAGGCACGCACCTCCATCTTTCCGGCCGTGAAGTACGTCTCCAGGTTCAGCAGCTTGTAGGCCGCACGTATCAGCCGGCTCACGCCCGACTCTTCCAGCCCCACTTCCTGCAGGAACATCTGGCGGTCTTCGTACGTCTCCAGTTCGGCAATGTCGGCTTCCGTCTTGGCCGCTACAATCAGGATTTCAGCACCTTCCTCTTTCACTGCCTCACGCACCTGCTCCACGTACTTGTTGCCGCTTACGGCACTGGCTTCGTCCACGTTGCACACATACATCACCGGCTTCGAGGTGAGCAGGAACAGTTCGTGTGCTATTTTCTGTTCGTCTTTCGTTTCAAACTGCACGGTACGTGCCGATTTGCCTTGCAACAGCGCCTCACGGTAACGAACCAGCACCTCATACGTTTGCTTGGCCACCTTGTCGCCCCCGGTCTGCGCCTGTTTCTGTACCTTCTGAATGCGGCTTTCAATGGTTTCCAGGTCCTTCAGCTGAAGTTCCGTATCAATGATTTCCTTGTCGCGCACCGGGTCCACACTGCCGTCCACATGCGTCACGTTCTCATCGTCGAAGCAGCGCAGCACGTGCAGAATGGCATCCGTTTCACGAATGTTGGCCAGGAACTTGTTGCCCAGCCCTTCGCCCTTGCTGGCCCCTTTCACCAGTCCGGCAATGTCCACAATTTCCACGGTAGTGGGCACTATACGGTCGGGGTCCACCAGCTCGGCCAGTTTGTTCAGACGGTCATCGGGCACCGTAATCACGCCCACATTGGGCTCGATGGTGCAGAACGGGAAGTTGGCCGCCTGGGCTTTTGCGTTTGATAAGCAGTTGAAAAGTGTCGATTTTCCCACGTTTGGCAAACCGACGATACCACATTGTAATGCCATAATTTATAGTTTGTTTTTAATCTATTTTCAGATGCATAATACTCTAATTCTCTGCAAAGATAGTTATTTTTTAAGTTCCTGCCTATTCTTCTACAGAATGAGCGGCAATTTTGGCAGACTTCGTCGGTGGAAAATAAAAAAAGAGGCGCTTCATCACGAAGTGCCTCTTTTGTAAAAGAGAGTTTATGAATTTTCTTATTTAATCATTTGTCCATTGTAACAGTCATTTCAGGAATCAGAATGAAATCATTCTTCTTGGAATTCCATTTGTAGTATTCTGTAGTTACACTCTTGTTGTCGTATGTATAACGGATACACAAATCGTTTTCCCAGCAGTTCTTGTTTACATTCCATTTCTGTGACATATTTTCAGTCATCTGGTTGTTGTCATTGTATTTGTAGTTATACTTCATGTAGTTTGTCAGCATGTTACCGTCTTTCTTGTATACAGTTTCTGCAACTTTCAATCCGTTAACTTCTTGCGCATTGTAAATCAGGTTGTTATTCATTTTAGCAGCATAAGTTGACAAGCTTGCAACAAAAGTTATAACTAAAACAACTACACACTTTGCTAAATTCATCTTTTTCATATCTTTCTAATTTTAAGGTTTTACTTACGTTTTGTTCTTTTTGACGGTGCAAATGTAGTAAAAGCTTTGATATGTTGTATGCATTCCGGCAAAAAAATGCGACAAATTAGCAAAATGTCACTAATTAAACATTTGTTAACAATTTGGATGACTTAGTGCGCTTCCAGCCAATTGTGTCCCCAACCATGGTCAGCACGCAGTGGAGCTTTCATTTTGTAAGCAGCCTCCATTTCGCTTATCACAATTTGCTGCACTTTTTCTTTTTCTTCCGGCAAGACGCTGAAGTTTAATTCGTCGTGTACCTGGAGAATCATTTTCGAGCGGATACCTTCTTCCTGGAAGCGCTGGTATATGCGTATCATGGCTACCTTAATAATATCGGCGGCACTGCCCTGAATGGGGGCATTGATTGCATTTCGTTCGGCATACCCTCTGACGACTGCATTTTTGGAGTTGATGTCCGGCAGATAGCGTTTGCGTTTGAAGATGGTTTCAATGTATCCTTTTTCGCGTGCTTCCTGAATGCTCTGGTCCATATAGGCCTTTACATTCGGATAGTTTTCAAAGTATCCGTCGATAAGTGCTTTGGCCTCCTTGCGGTCAACGTTCAGACGTTCTGCCAGTCCGAACACTGAAATTCCGTAGATGATACCGAAATTGGCAGTCTTGGCCTTGCTTCTTTGTTCGCGTGTCACCTCCTCCAGTTTTACCTTATATATTTTAGCGGCAGTAGCTGCATGAATGTCCTGGTCTTTTTGGAAAGCTTCAATCATGTGCGGGTCATTGCTCAGATGTGCCATGATGCGCAGCTCAATTTGTGAATAGTCAGCCGAGAAGAATTCGCTTCCTTCGTCGGGGATGAAAGCCTTTCGGATTTCCTTTCCGTCTTCGTTGCGGATAGGAATGTTCTGCAGGTTCGGATTGCTAGAACTCAGTCGTCCGGTAGCTGTGACCGTCTGGTTGAAAGATGTATGGATGCGTCCGGTAGCCGGATTGATAAGTTGGGGTAGGGCATCAATGTAGGTACCTAACAGTTTTTTCAGTCCGCGATGTTCCAGAATCTTTCCTACGATTTCATGCTTTCCTCTTAGACTTTCCAGCACTTCTTCCGAAGTGACATACTGCCCGGTCTTCGTCTTCTTGGCTTTTTCCACGATTTTCAGGCGGTCGAACAACACTTCACCCACTTGTTTGGGAGAGGCAATGTTGAATTCCATTCCGGCCAGCTGGTGTACCTCTTCTTCTATCTGGTTCATCCGGGCCGTAAAATGTCGTGACGTTTCTTTCAGTGCTTCCGTATCAATACGTACTCCGTTTCTTTCCATGTAAGCCAATACCGGCACCAAAGGCATTTCTATCTCTTCGAACAGTTTTTTGACTCCGTTAGTCTCCAGTTCGTTCCCGAGTACCTGTTTCAGTTTGAGGGTTACATCGGCATCCTCACAAGCATATTTGTAAACTGCCTCGGGAGCCAGGTCGCGCATGTTTCCTTGCTTTTTCCCTTTTGCTCCAATCAACTCTTCGATTTTGATGGTTTCGTATTTCAGGTAAATCTCGGCCAGGTAGTCCATGCCGTGACGAAGTTCGGGCTGCAGCACATAATGCGCAATCATGGTATCGAACATCTTTCCCTTCAGGGTCACTCCGTAATTGGCCAGCATGATCAGGTCGTATTTGATATTTTGTCCAATTTTGAGCGAATCTGGATTTTCGAAGGCTGGTTTAAATATATTCACAATTGTAAGGGCTTCTTCACGATTAGCCGGTACCGGTACATAAAAGGCCTGGTTTTCGGCAAAACTGAAGCTCATTCCCACCAGTTCTGCCGTGATGGGATCGATTCCGGTGGTTTCCGTGTCTAGACTGAAAAATTTCTGGACAAGTAATTTTTCGGCCAAAACCGCCATTTTCTCCTTATTATCAACGAGTTGATAGTCGTATGGCAGGTCTTCTAACCTCGTGAGAATTGAATTTTTGGCGTCAGCTGTATCTTCCTCCGCAAAAAAGCCAAAGAGATCGGGTTGAGCGGCAGGAGAGGAGGGAGCTTTTTTTTCTGTTTTGATTACCCGGTCAATCAGGCTTCGGAATTCCAGCATTTCGAACAGACGGCGCAATTCCTCTTCATCGGGCTCTTCTCTTTTCAGTACTTCCATGTCGAGTGCGATGGGCACATCCGTTTTGATGGTAGCCAGAAATTTTGAGAACGTGATTTGCTCTTTGTTTTCTTCCACCTTCTTCTTGATGGCACCTTTCAGTTCGTCGGTGTGAGCCAACAGATTCTCGATGCTGCCGAACTGGGCTATCAGTTTCTGTGCCGTTTTCTCTCCCACACCCGGGCATCCTGGAATGTTGTCGGCCGTATCTCCCATAAGTCCGAGCATATCGATGACCTGTAAGGGCGACTGGATGTCGAACTTGGCTTTTACCTCTTCCACCCCCATCACTTCGAAATCTTTGTCGCCGTATTTGGGACGATACATGAACACGTGTTCACTCACTAACTGTCCGTAGTCCTTGTCGGGAGTCATCATGTAGGTATTGATGCCTCTTTTGCCGGCTTCCGTAGCAAGTGTGCCGATTACGTCATCAGCTTCGTATCCGGCAATCTCTAAAATAGGAATATGATAGGCACGTATAATATCCTTTATGACAGGAACCGACTGCCGGATAGCTTCCGGAGTCTCTTCCCGCTGTGCTTTGTATGCTTCATAGGCTTCGTGGCGAAACGTAGGTCCCGACGGGTCGAAGGCAATGCCGATGTGAGTAGGATTCTCTTTCCGTAGCACTTCTTCCAAAGTGTTGACAAATCCTAGGATGGCAGAGGTGTTGAAACCCTTCGAATTGATGCGAGGATTCTTGATAAAGGCGTAATAAGCACGGTAAATCAGTGCATAAGCGTCTAATAGAAATAGCTTCTCCATTCGTGTAAAAATATTAAGTTTTTTCATGTAAAAGTACAAAAAAATACGGTATTCAGTCTTTTATTATTACTTTTGTGGGCCTAAATAAATGTACATGAACAAAATTGACTTAATAAAGCAGCCTGTAGAAAAAGAATTAGAGGAATTCAGAGGGCTTTTTGAAAACTCTTTGACGAGTACAGACCCTCTTTTGGGAGAGGTGTTGGCTTACATCAAGAAACGGAGCGGAAAGATGATGCGTCCTATTCTGGTGATGCTGACGGCTAAATTGTTCGGTACATTAAATCAGTCAACCTTTCATGCGGCATTGTCGCTGGAACTGCTCCATACCGCCAGTCTGGTACACGATGATGTGGTAGATGAGAGTGATAAGCGTCGGGGGCAGTCTTCTGTAAACGCAATCTACAATAATAAAGTTTCCGTACTGGTAGGCGATTATATGCTGGCCACAAGTCTGAAGCATGCCGCTCTGACTGGTAAGGTGGAACTGGTAGAACTGGTGGCTACTTTAGGACAGGAATTGTCGGAAGGTGAGATTCTGCAGTTAGGCAATATTGGTAAGGAAGATTTCTCAGAGGAGGCATATTTCGATGTCATCCGGAAGAAGACAGCTGCCCTGTTTAAGGCCAGTTCGCAGAGTGGAGCTGTATCAGTAGGAGCCGTGCAGGAAGAGGTAATGAAAGCTGGATTGTTAGGTGAAATGATTGGTATTGCCTTCCAGATAAAGGACGATATCTTTGATTACTTCGAGAGTTCGGAGCTGGGCAAGCCTACAGGAAACGATATGCTGGAAGGAAAGCTCACGCTTCCTGCCTTGTATGTACTGAACCAGACGGGGGATGACAGCTTGAAGCAGACCGCCTTGAAGATACGTTCCTTGGAAGCTTCGAAAGAGGAGATAGCGAACTTTGTAGAAACCGTGAAAGAAAAGGGAGGTATTGAATACGCCACCCGCATGATGTACGAGTTCCGCGATAAGGCGCTGGCCCTGGTTCCCGCTTCGGCCGATTCCAGTCTGAAAGAAGCATTGACGGCTTATATCGATTATGTGATTGAACGAAATAAATGATTCATAAAAAAAGCCCCTTTCTTTATCGAAGAAAAGGGCTTTTTTTATGTCCTTATATGAGGTTTTTTAGAAGAACTTGGTTTCACTTCCTACAATGTCAGAAAGCAATAAGTTGGCCATGCGGCTTGTACCTAGACGGAACAGCTCGTTGGTCAGCCATTCTTCTCCTAACAGCTCTTTTACGATGGTGTAGTATACTAATGCATCGTGCACGGAGTTAATGCCTCCAGCGGGCTTAAATCCTACTTTACGTCCGGTTTCCAGGAAGTATTCCTTGATGGCCTGGCACATTACGTAAGCAGCTTCCGGTGTAGCAGCCGGACTTTCTTTTCCGGTAGAAGTCTTGATAAAGTCAGCACCTGAATACATAGATAGGATAGAAGCTTTCTTGATATTTGAAGCACTTCCCAATGCGCCGGTTTCCAGGATTACTTTTAAGTGCTTGTCGCCGCATACTTCTTTCAGTTCTTCGATTTCATCGCACATACCTTCGTAGTCACCGCTCAGAAATTTGCCCACAGAAATTACGATATCTATTTCGTCTGCGCCACTATGAATAGCCATGGCCGTCTCGGCAACTTTTACTTCAATGAAGGTCTGTGAAGAGGGGAAACCTCCCGATACGCAGGCAATCTTCACGTCGTCTGCTTCCAGTGTATCGTTGACGATTTCAGCCATGTTGGGATATACACAGATAGCTGCCACGTTTTTCAGGTCAGGGTAGCGGTCGACAAACTCATTGACCTTTTCCGTGAATTTCATCACGCTTGTGTCGCTGTCTGTACATTTCAGCGTAGTCAAGTCAATACAATTGAAAAGAAATTTCTTTACTTCCTTCGTATTGTTTTCTTCCAGGTGCTTTTCGATGAGTCGGGCTGTTTTTTCCGCGATTTCATCGTCCTTCAGATTCGTTTGATATTTGCTCAACGCATCTTCGTACTTGTTGTACTGGCTCTCTTCTTCGTGCGTATGTTCGCATCCGCACGCATGTTCGTGATTAGGATTCATATACTTTATAGTTTAGGGTTGTTTTTATGTCTTTCCTTATCTCGGTTGGTTTTCTTCTCCAGGTTCTTTCTGAACGCTTCCGTCAGGTCCACACCCGTCTGGTTGGCCAGACAGAGTAACACCCAGAGCACGTCGGCCATTTCATCGCCCAAGTCCGTTTTTTCGCCTGCCTTGAACGACTGGTCGCCGTAGGTGCGTGCCATGATGCGTGCCAGTTCACCCACTTCTTCTGTGAGCACAGCCATATTGGTCAGCTCACTGAAGTACCTTACTCCGTACGTCTTTATCCATTCGTCTACGGTCTTCTGTGCTTCTTCCAGTGTCATGGTTATTCCTTGTTTTTGGTGTCCATGCAGATGGTCACCGGTCCGTTGTTCAATAATTCCACCTTCATGTCGGCCCCGAACTCACCGGTTTCCACTTCTTTTCCCAGGGCAATGCTCAATTCATTGCAGAAGTATTCGTATAGAGGAACGGCAATTTCATGTCCGGCAGCCCGGATGTAAGAGGGGCGGTTTCCCTTCTTGGTCGAAGCCATCAGTGTGAACTGGCTTACCACCAAGATTTCTCCCTGCACATCCAGAATGGACTTGTTCATTACGCCATTCTCATCGTCAAAAACACGGAGGTTGACAATCTTCTTGCAGAGCCAGTCTGCATCTTCCTGCGAGTCGGCAGCTTCAATGCCGAGCAGAATCATGAAGCCTTCTTTGATGGCCGATTTACAAATTCCGTCAATGGTCACGGATGCGTGTGTCACGCGCTGTATAACTACTCTCATGTGATTCGTCTTGTTTCTACAAAAATAATCAAATTATTTGGATTCCGACAGTGATTCCTTGACGCTTTTCGCTGCACTTTCTCCAATCACTTCTGCAATCTCTTCCAAGCTGGCTTGCCGGATGCGGGCCACACTCTTGAATGTTTTCAGCAGGGCTGTTTTCCGCTTGTCGCCGACACCTTTGATATGGTCGAGTGCAGAGGCAATCTGGCTTTTGCTTCTTTTTTCCCGGTGGAAGGTGATGGCAAAGCGGTGCACCTCATCCTGGATATTTTCCAGTAGATGGAAAAGGGGAGTGCCTTGCTTGATGCCGAGCGTCTGCGGTGGAAATCCAAACAGCACTTCCGACGTACGGTGACGGTTGTTCTTGGCAAGACCCACAATGGGAATCTGCAAGTGTAGCTCGTCTTCTATCACCTGTTTTACCACTTCCATTTGGCCTTTTCCTCCATCCGTCAGAATCAGGTCGGGCAGTTCACCTTGCTCTTCCAGAATGCGGCTGTAGCGCCGACGTACCACTTCCTGCATGGAAGCGTAATCATCTGGTCCCACCACCGTTTTGATAAGGTATTTCCGGTAGTCTTTTTTGCTGGGTTTGGCTTTCTTGAACACCACGCAGGCAGCCACTGCATCCGCCCCCTGAATGTTGGAGTTATCAAAACACTCAATGTGGTTCGGCGTTTTCTCCAGTTGCAGCTGTGCCTGAATCTCTTTCATCAGCCGCACGCTCCGCTGCTCCGGATTCAGTTTCTCGGCCTGATTCAGACGGTCCACTTTATACTGCTTCACGTTCATCAGCGAAAGGTCGAGCAAGTGCTTTTTCTCGCCCTTTTTAGGAATCGTGAGCGTCACGCCGTTCATTTCCATGTCCAGTTCAAAAGGCACGATGATTTCCTTCGACGTGCTTTTATAGCGTTCGCGCATTTCCACGATACCCAACTGCAGCAACTCTTCCTTGCTCTCGTTCATGCGCACCTTGTATTCGAAGGTGAAGGCCTGGTTGATGCATCCGTTGGTAATGTGCAGGTAGTTGATGTACGCCGTATTCTCGTCCGTTTCTATGGAGAATACGTCAATGTGATGAAGCACCGAACTCACTACTTCACTCTTAGCGCGATAGCTTTCAATGAGCATGTATTGCTCCTTGAGTTTTTGTGCTTCCTCAAACTTCATCTCTTCTGCCAGGCGTTTCATTTCCTCCATCAGCGCATTGCTTACCTTTTGGGTATTGCCTTTCAGCAGCTCCCTTGCCTGCGCTATCTGTTGCATGTATTCTTCGTGCGACTGCTTCCCGATGCAGGGTCCTTTACAGTTCTTGATGTGGTATTCCAGGCAGACCTTGAACTTCCCCTGCGCAATGTTTTCGGGCGTCAGTGCCAGGTGGCAGGTACGGAGCGGATACAGTTTTTTTATCAGCTCTAGCAAGGCCATCATGGAAGGCACGTGGCTGTACGGGCCGAAGTAATTCGAACCGTCGCGAATAATCTTCCGGGTCTTGTAGATGCGTGGGAAATACTCGTTGCTGATGCAGATGGAAGGGTAGGTCTTGTCGTCCTTCAGCAGCACGTTGTATCTTGGCTTGTATTTCTTGATCAGGTTATTCTCCAGCAGCAGGGCATCCTCTTCCGAGTTCACCACGATGTAGCGGATGTCGGCAATCTTGGAAACCAGCATGCGTGTCTTGGCCGACTGGTGGTCCTTGGAGAAATAAGAATAGACACGGCGCTTCAGATTCTTGGCTTTTCCCACGTAGATGATGACCCCTTCCTTGTTCAGGTATTGGTAGATGCCCGGACCTTCCGGAAGGTTCAATACGATTCCTTTCAGGTATTCACTGGTGTTGCTTGTCTTTTCTGTTTCTTCCATGTCGTAGGGTTCTTGTCAGGGTGAATACAGCCTTCTTTGAGGAGAGGTTTCCTGCAAAGAAGGCTGCATATAATTTCCCCCTTTTTGTAGGGGATTCTTCTCGTGTTATAGTTCTAAAAGGGTAGTGACCTCTACGTCCTTTTCGAAAGCGTTTCTTCCGTTCAGTCCTTTCAGCTCGATGACGAAGTTGACATACGCTTTCTCCACGCCGCAGCGTTTTACCAGTCGGTAAGCTGCCGCCATGGTTCCGCCCGTAGCCAGCAAGTCGTCGTGCAGCAATACTACGTCGTCTTTGCTGATGGCATCCTTGTGAAGCTGTATGGTGTCGGTTCCATACTCCTTGGCGTAAGTTTCTTCAATGACTTCAGCCGGCAACTTTCCGGGCTTGCGGGCCATGATGAATCCGGCTCCTAAGCGGGCCGCCAAGGCACCTCCCAAGATGAATCCTCTGGACTCGATACCTACCACTTTGGTAATCCCTTTGTCCTTGTACAGCTCATACAATTCGTCTATCATGCCCTGCAAGCATTCCGCATTTTTGAACAGGGTAGTGACGTCGTAGAACAGAATTCCGGGCTTGGGGAAATCGGGTATTTCTCGAAGGTTTTTCTTTAATGTTTCTTTATTCATATCCAGTATTTTATGTGTATTCCTTAAACAAATTGTTTCACGTGAAACATACCTGCTTTATCGTCCCAAAAGCACTAACAGCACGTTGATGTCGCTCGGTGATACGCCGGGGATGCGGCTGGCTTGTGCCAGGGTTTCCGGGTCTATCTTCACCAGCTTCTGGCGGGCTTCGGTCGACAGGGATTGCAGGTTCGCGTAGTCAAACTTTCCTTTGATTCGGATGGACTCCAACCGGTGTATCTTGTCGGCAATCGTACGCTCCCGGTCGATGTAGCCTTTGTACTTGATGCGGATTTCGGCTGCCTCGATTACCTCTTCTTTTCGGTCCTCGATTTTGTCGAGTGCTGCCTGGAAGGCGGGGATATAAGGAGCGATATTTTCAATCGTAATCTGCGGACGGCTGATTAAGTCAACCAGCTTGCATCCGTGAGTAAGCGGAGCTGTTCCTAACTTTTCGAGGGCGTCGTTTATTTTGTCGGCCTTCACGGAGAAGGTGCTTACGAAGTTTACGATGCGGTCTATTTCGGCCCGTTTCTTTTGCAGGATTTCGTAGCGGTCGGCTTTCACCAGTCCCAGCTGATAAGCCCGTTCGGTCAGTCGCATGTCGGCATCATCCTGACGAAGCAAGATGCGGTATTCCGCTCTCGAAGTAAACATACGGTACGGCTCATCCACACCTTTGGTCACGAGGTCGTCAATCAGTACACCGATGTAAGCTTCGTCGCGTCCCAGCACGAATGGCTCGCCGCCGTGGCAGTTCAGGTGCGCGTTGATACCTGCAATGATACCCTGTCCGCCGGCTTCTTCGTATCCGGTTGTCCCGTTCACCTGTCCGGCAAAGAAGAGGTTTTTCACCATCTTCGATTCCAATGTATGCTTCAACTGTGTCGGGTCGAAGTAGTCGTATTCGATGGCATATCCCGGGCGGTACACCACCAGGTCTTTGAAGCAAGGAATCTTCTTCAGTGCCTCCAGCTGGATGTCCATCGGGAGTGAAGAAGAGAAGCCGTTCAGGTAAAGTTCCTGTGTGGTTTCACCTTCCGGTTCTAGGAACAACTGGTGTTGCGGCTTATCAGGAAAGGTCACGATTTTGGTTTCGATACTCGGACAGTAACGCGGTCCGATGCTCTGGATTTGTCCGTTGAAAAGGGGAGAGTCGGCCAGTCCTTTCCGGAGTGTGTCGTGCACCTCTTCGTTGGTAAAGCAGGTCCAGCATTGCAGCTGTTTCAGGTGGCGCGGTTCGCTGATAAACGAGAAGCGGTGGAAATCATTCTCGCCGTCCTGTGTGTCCATCAGGTCAAAGTGCACGCTCTTTCCGTCGATGCGCACCGGGGTACCCGTCTTCATGCGTCCGGCCGTAATGCCGTGGCGGGTGATGGATTCAGTCAGGTGATACGATGCCGGTTCCGCACAGCGTCCTCCTGCCAGCATCTTGTGTCCGATGTGCATCAGACCGTTCAGGAAAGTACCGGCAGTCAGCACCACACATTTGGCATGAAACGTCACTCCCCAGCAAGTCACCACGCCGGTCACTTCGCCATTCTCCACCAACAACTCTTCCACCGTATCTTGCCAGATATGCAGGTTGGGCAGGTTCTCCAGAATTTCTCTCCAGGCCCAGATAAATTTTCCTCGGTCGCACTGGGCGCGCGGACTCCACATGGCCGGTCCTTTGGAACGGTTCAGCATACGGAACTGGATGGCGGTCTTGTCTGTCACCAGTCCCATGTATCCTCCCAAGGCGTCAATCTCTCTGACGATTTGTCCCTTGGCAATACCCCCTACGGCCGGGTTACAGCTCATCTGCCCGATTTTGTTCATGTCCATTGTAATCAGGCAGGTCTTTGAGCCCAGATTGGCTGCCGCAGCCGCTGCTTCACATCCGGCATGACCGGCTCCGATTACGATTACATCATACTTGAAATCCATTAGCTTTTATGTTTTTAATCCTTTGCAAAAATACGAATTACATGAAATCTTTCCGCATTTCCAGTGCTTTGTTTTCTGCGGCTTCCATGATTTCGCGTTCTCCCGGCCCCTTGTCATTGATGCCGCAAAGATGCAGTATGCCGTGTATGATTACGCGGTAGAGTTCCGTCTCATACGGCGCATTGAACTGTTCGGCGTTGGTGCGTACCGTGTCCAGGCTGATGAACAAATCGCCCGACAGTTTCTTGCCTTCGCAGTAGTCGAACGTAATGATGTCCGTGTAATAATCATGCTGCAAGTACTGGCGGTTCACCTCTAAGATCTTCTCGTCCGAACAGAAGATGTACGCTATTTCGCCCACCTTCTTGCCGTAGGTATCGGCCACGGCTTTGATCCATGCAGTCGTTTCGCGCTTCTTGATGGCGGGCATGTCTATGCCCTCTGTCTGATAACTAATCATAGCTTATGTTAATTGAAAAATAAATATCCGATGAAAATGGCAGCTAGTATTCCGGTAAAGTCGGCTATCAGTCCGCAGCTTAACGCATGCCTTGTACGCGTCACGCTGACGCTTCCGAAATACACCGCCAGAATATAAAATGTAGTATCCGTTGACCCCTGGAAGATGCAGGCCAGACGGCCGACAAACGAATCGGCTCCGTAGGTGCTCATGGCGTCCACCATCAGTCCGCGGGCCCCGCTACCGCTCAGCGGCTTCATCAGTGCCGTGGGCAGTGCGCCGACAAACTGGTCGTCTATTCCGCAACTCCGTACCACCCCGGCGATGCCCTGAATCAGAAAATCCATGGCGCCCGAAGCACGGAACACACCGATGGAAACCAGGATGGCCACCAAGTAAGGAATGATGCGCACGGCAGTAGAAAATCCTTCTTTGGCTCCTTCCACGAAGGCATCGTACACATTGATTCTTTTCCGCATGCCCGACACGATAAAGCCGATGATGACGAGAAAGAGAAACACATTGGCAAAGGTGGTAGAGTAGAGGTCAATCTGTTCCCGGCTAAGCTGAAGGAAAAGCCAGATGATGCCTGCAATGAGCAGACTGGCTCCTCCGAGAAACAGCAGAATAGTCCGGTTCAGCAGGTTGATGCGCTGGTACAGGCTGACCGCAATGATACCGGCCATCGTCGAAAAGAAAGTCGCCAGCAGAATCGGAACAAACACGTCCGTAGGCTGTGCGGCTCCCATCTGTGCCCGGTATACCATGATGCTGATGGGAATCAGTGTCAGTCCCGACGTGTTCAGCACTAAAAACATGATCATCGGGTTGCTGGCTGTATCCTTTCGTGGGTTCAGCTCCTGCAGTCCCTCCATGGCTTTCAGGCCGAGCGGTGTGGCCGCATTGTCCAGCCCCAGCATATTCGCTGCCAGGTTCATGAAAATACTTCCCGTCACCGGATGCCCTTTCGGAATCTCCGGAAACAGTTTTGAAAACAGCGGACTCAGCAGACGGGCGAAAAGCTGGATAACGCCTCCTCTTTCTCCAATCTTCATGATGCCCAGCCAGAGCGACAACACCCCCGTCAGTCCCAATGAGATTTCGAACGCCGTTTTGGAAGAAGCGAAAGTAGAATTGATAATCTCCGGAAATACGGCCGTGTCGCCTAAAAATACGAGCTTGACCAGTGCCACCACGAAGGCCAGAAGGAAAAATGCAATCCAGATGTAGTTTAAAGCCATTTCTATCTAAGTATAATTCATGATTAATCTGTGTTACAAAAATATATAATTTCTTTGTCACTTCCTTCACCTTGTCTGAAAACATATAACTTTGTGTATATGAAAAGTTTTCCCTTACGTTACGTACGTTGGACCGCAGAGGCCTTGGGGGTGTGCTTCATCTTCCTTTGCCGCCTCTTGCCCGATTGGGGCGAGATGTATGCCAGTCACTTTTATCCCGCTTTGTCCGCACTGTTGTCGGCCCTGGTTTCCTGGATACCCTTCTCCATGGAAGAATGGTTTTTTGTAGCCGCGTGTGTACTCCTTGCCGGACTACCGCTGTGGGGCTGGAAGAAAAAGAAAGGGTGGAAGTGGACCTTGCGTGCAGAAGCCGAGCTGCTGGTAGGAGTGTACCTCTGGTTCTATGTAGGCTGGGGAATCAACTATTTCCGGAAAGACTTCTTTACGCGTTCCTCTGTAGAATATGTGGCCTATCAGGATTCCACCTTTCAGCATTTTCTGGCCGACTATACCCGCCGCTTGAATCAAGCCTACACGCAGTCGCCTTTCCCTTCGCACGAGATCATCGAAAAAGAGGTGAAGCAACTCTTTGCCCAGGTGCCCTCCCGTTTCGGTCTTTCTTCACCGAGAAGCTACCAGCATCCCAAGCAAGTCATGTTCAACGCACTCTATTCCGGTGTCGGCGTGTTGGGCTACATGGGCCCTTTTTTTGCCGAGTCACAGCTCAACCGCGAGCTGCCTCCCTTGCAATGGCCGTTCACCTATGCCCATGAATATTCCCATCTGTTGGGAATAAGCAGCGAGGCCGAAGCCAACTTCTGGGCCTATCAGATTTGCATCCGCTCCGTTTCACCAGCCGTCCGCTACTCCGGCTATTTCGGTCTGCTACCCTATGTGCTCTCCAATGCCGCTACATTGTTGGAAGAAGAAGACTACCGGCAACTGCTTGCTTCCATCCGTCCCGAGATTTTGCAGACCCTTCGTGAAAAGCAAGCCTACTGGCAGGCACGCTACAATCCGTGGGTAGGACGAGTGCAGGAACTGATGTATGAGTATTACCTCAAAGGCAACCAGATTCCTTCCGGACAGAAAAACTATGCCGAAGTGATAGCCATGATTCTTGCCTTGCCCGGCGGCTGGTGGAAATAAACGCCGCGAGAATCTGAAAATCCCGTCCATCCGTCGGGGAGAAGCTGATTTTTCAATTCTCAAGGGGAAAAGATGACTTATTTTACTGTCAAACAGTGGATTACCGGAATTACTGCTTTCTTCATTCTGGAAATGAAATGAAAAGATACCTTAAAATCCCATCAAATTTCTAATTTTCGTATGCCGTTTGCTTCTTGCGTAAAAAATCCTTAAAGTGTGAAAATCAGTGAATAGCCAGCTTTTTAGGAGAAAAAACACTATCTTTACAGCCTTAATTTTTCTAAACTCAAAGCGAACGAAAGAAAATTATACCACAATGACTATCACGATTAAAAAAGTCACTACGAAAAAAGAACTGAAGAAGTTCATTCGTTTTAATTACGAACTTTATAAAGATAATCCCTATTCCGTTCCCGATTTGTACGATGACATGCTGAATACCTTCAATCCCAAGAAGAATCCGGCATTTGAATTCTGCGAGGCAGAATATTTCCTGGCATACAAAGGCGAGGAGATAGTGGGGCGTGTGGCTGCCATCATCAACCACCGTGCAAATGACACCTGGAACAAGAAAGAAGTCCGTTTTGGCTGGCTGGACTTCATTGACGAAGAAGAAGTGTCTTCAGCCTTGCTGAAAGCCGTAGAGCAATGGGGAAAAGAAAAAGGTATGGAAGCCATTGTCGGTCCGTTGGGATTTACGGATATGGATGCCGAAGGAATGCTGGTTGAAGGATTCGACCAGTTGAGTACGATGGCCACCATCTATAATTATTCCTATTATCCGGAACACATGGAGCAGTTAGGCTTTGAGAAAGAAGCCGACTGGGTGGAATACAAACTGAGCGTGCCCCACCAGCTTCCGGACAAGTTTGTGCGCATCTCCGAAATCATTCTTCAGAAGTACAACCTGAAAATTAAGAAGCTCAAGCGGAGCGAAATCAAGAAGCAGAACTACGGGCAGAAAATCTTCGATTTGATTAACGAAGCCTATGCGCCTCTTTACGGATATTCGCAGATGACGCAGGGACAGATTAACCAATATATAAAGATGTATCTGCCGCTCATCGACCTGCGCATGGTGTCGCTGGTAGAAGATGCTGAAGGCAACCTGGTGGCAGTGGGAATCGCCATGCCGTCCTTGTCGAAAGCCTTGCAGAAAGCCAAGGGAAAGATGCTTCCTTTCGGCTGGTACCACCTGTTAAAGGCCCTGTTCATCAAGCGTCCGCGTGTGCTCGATTTGCTGCTGGTAGGCGTGAAGCCCGAATACCAGAGCAAGGGAGTCAACGCTCTCTTGTTCTACGACCTTGTGCCTATTTTCCAGCAGATGGGATTTGAGTATGGGGAAAGTAATCCGGAGCTTGAGCTCAACAAGAAAGTACAGGCACAGTGGAGCGCATTCGAATCCGTGCAACACAAACGCCGCCGTGCTTATAAGAAAATGATTTAAAAAACAGAGGGGGAATAGATATGGAAGAACTCAATGAACAAACCGTTTCCTCTGTAGCTTATACCGAAGAGAACATTCGCCACCTGAGCGACATGGAGCACGTACGTACCCGTCCCGGTATGTACATCGGTCGCCTGGGCGACGGTTCGCAGGTGGAAGACGGAATTTATGTGCTGTTGAAAGAAGTCGTCGACAACAGTATCGACGAGTTCAAGATGGGAGCCGGAAAGCGCATTGAAATCCAGATGGAAGACAACCTGCGGGTGTCCGTGCGCGACTATGGACGAGGCATTCCTTTGGGAAGTCTGGTCGATGCCGTTTCCATGCTGAACACCGGAGGAAAGTACGATACCAAGGCCTTCAAGAAAAGTGTCGGTCTGAACGGAGTGGGAGCCAAGGCGGTCAATGCATTGAGCAGCCGTTTCGTGGCCTGGAGTGCCCGCGACGGACAGATGCGCAAGGCCGTGTTCGAACGTGGAGAACTGGTCAGCGACGAGACCTGCGCCACGGACGAAGAAAACGGAACCTACATCTTCTTTGAGCCCGACGATACCCTGTTCCAGAACTACCACTTCCGTCCGGAGTTCATTGAGACCATGCTCCGCAATTATACCTATTTAAATACGGGCCTTTCCATCTATTATAACGGACACCGCATTGTGAGCCGTAACGGACTGGAAGACTTGCTGAACGACAACATGACTGCGCCGGGACTGTATCCCATTGTGCACCTGACGGGCGAAGACATTGAGATAGCCTTTACCCACAGTGCGCAGTATGGCGAGGAATACTATTCCTTTGTCAACGGTCAGCACACCACGCAGGGAGGAACCCACCAGAGCGCGTTCAAGGAACACATAGCCCGTGCCATCAAGGAGTTCTACGGAAAGAACCTGGAGTTTCAGGACATCCGTAACGGACTGGTGGCTGCCATTGCCATCAACGTGATTGAACCTACGTTCGAAAGCCAGACCAAAATCAAGTTGGGCTCACTGTCTATGGCACCGGAGAAAGATTCCGAAGGCAACCCCTATCCTTTGTCGGGCGTCAGCGTCAACAAGTTTGTGGGCGATTTCGTAAAAGAGCAGGTAGACAACTACCTCCACAAGCATCCCGATGTGGCCGAAGTCCTGCTGCAGAAAATCCAGGAATCCGAAAAAGAACGCAAGGCCATTGCCGGCGTCACGAAGATAGCCCGTGAGCGTGCCAAGAAAGCCAACCTGCACAACCGTAAGTTGCGCGACTGCCGCATCCACCTGAACGACCAGAAAGGCGGAAAGAAAGAAGAAGACGACCCCCGTCTGGAAAGTTCCATCTTCATCACCGAGGGAGACTCCGCCAGCGGTTCCATCACGAAAAGCCGCGATGTCAATACGCAGGCCGTGTTCAGCTTGCGCGGTAAGCCGCTGAATTCTTTTGGACTCACCAAGAAGGTGGTCTACGAGAACGAAGAGTTCAACCTCCTGCAGGCTGCCCTGAACATTGAAGAAGGGCTCGACGGACTCCGATATAATAAGGTAATCGTGGCCACCGATGCCGATGTGGACGGTATGCACATCCGTCTGCTGATGATAACCTTCTTCCTCCAGTTCTTCCCCGACCTGATAAAGAAAGGTCATGTGTACATCCTGCAGACCCCCCTGTTCCGCGTGCGTAACCGCAAGAAAGGGGTGTACGAAACCATCTACTGCTATTCGGAAGAAGAGCGCGTGGCTGCCATCGAGAAGCTGAGTCCCAACCCCGAAATCACCCGATTCAAAGGATTGGGAGAAATCTCGCCCGACGAGTTTCGCCATTTCATCGGCAAGGACATGCGTCTGGAGCAGGTCACCCTTCGCAAGACCGACGCTGTGAAGGAACTGCTGGAGTTCTACATGGGAAAGAACACCATGGAACGCCAGAACTTCATCATCGACAACCTGGTGGTAGAGGAAGACCTGATTAAGAATGAGGAATGAAGAATTAATAATTAAAAACTGCCAGTCATCAGTGATGAAAAGAGCGATATTTCCGGGCACATTCGACCCGTTTACTATCGGGCACTATTCCGTGGTGAAGCGTGCCCTGACCTTTATGGACGAAATCATCATCGGCATTGGGGTGAACGACAAAAAGAAAACCTGGTTCCCCACCGAGAAGCGCGTAGAGATGATTCGCAAACTTTATGCCGACGAGCCGCGCATCAAGGTCGAGGCATACAACAACCTTACCGTTGATTTTGCCCGCGAGCGCGAGGCCGGATTCATTATCCGCGGCATCCGTACCGTACACGACTTTGAATACGAAGAAACCATTGCCGACATCAACCGCAAGCTGGCCGGCGTAGAAACCATCCTGCTCTTTACGGAGCCCGAACTGACCTCCATCAGTTCCACCATCGTCCGTGAACTCCTGCAGTATGGCAAGGATGTATCCGACTTTCTGCCCGAAGGCATGGAAGTGGAATAAAATGAAAGAATGCACATGAAAATCAGAAAATACCTATTCGCTTTATTGGCAGGATGTGCGGCATGGACTGCCCTGCCTGCCCAGAACAAGCTGCTCGATTCGCCTTCGCGCAAGCTGCAGCTGGCCGAGTTCGCCATCTCCAATCTCTATGTAGATAAGGTAGACGAAGACAAGTTGGTGGAAACCGCCATTGTCAGCATGCTGGAAGAGCTCGACCCGCATTCCACCTATTCCGACCCGGAAGAAGTGAAGCGGCTCAACGAACCCCTTCAGGGAAACTTCGACGGCATCGGTATTCAGTTTAATATGGCTACCGATACCCTCTTTGTCATCCAGCCCGTATCGGGAGGACCTTCCGAGAAAGTCGGTATCCTGGCCGGCGACCGCATCATCGAAGTGAACGACACGGTCATTGCCGGTGTGAAGATGAACACCGACGAAGTGATGCGCCGCTTGCGCGGACCGAAAGGCTCCACGGTGACGGTAAAAGTGCTGCGTGCCGGTGTGAAAGAGTTGCTGCCCTTCACTATCAAGCGCGACAAGATTCCCGTATACAGTCTGGATGCTTCGTACATGGTAGAAGGAAAAATCGGTTATATCCGTGTGAACCGCTTTGCCGCTACCACCGGACAAGAATTTACCGATGCCCTCCACAAGTTGCAGAAGCAAGGCATGAAAGACCTGATTCTCGATTTGCAAGGCAACGGAGGCGGTTACCTGAATGCCGCCATCATCCTGTGCGACCAGATTTTGGGTAAGAAAGAACTCATCGTCTATACCGAAGGCCGCCGCAACCCCCGTTCGGAATTTGAAGCCAAGGGCGACGGCGATTTCCAGAAAGGTCGTCTGGTGGTGCTCGTCGATGAATTCTCGGCTTCCGCCAGTGAGATTGTCACCGGAGCCATTCAGGATTGGGACAGAGGTATCGTAGTAGGCCGGCGTACCTTCGGAAAAGGACTCGTACAGCGCCCCATCGATTTGCCCGACGGTTCCATGATCCGTCTGACCATCGCCCGTTACTACACCCCTTCGGGCCGTTGTATCCAGAAACCTTACGAAAGCATCGAGCAATACAATAAAGACTTGATAGACCGTTACAACCGGGGTGAGATGATGAGTGCCGACAGCATCCACTTCCCCGACTCGCTCAAGGCCAAGACCCTGAAGCTAGGACGTACCGTGTACGGTGGCGGAGGCATCATGCCCGACTATTTCGTGCCCATCGACACCACGATGTACACCAACTATTATCTGTCATTGCGCGACAAAGGCGCCATGGTGCAGCTGAACATCAAGCTGATTGACCGCCACCGGAAAGAATGGCTCCAGCAGTATAAGACGTTCGACCGCTTCAACCGCGAGTTTGAGGTGAGCCAGGCCATGCTCGATGAGCTGGTGGCACAAGGCACCTCCATGGGCATCACCTACAACGAGGCCCAGTTCCGTACGGCACTTCCGCTGGTCAAGACCCAGCTGAAAGCCCTGCTGGCCCGCGACATCTGGGACATGAACGAATACTTCCAGGTGATTAACACGCTGAACGACAGCATGAAAAAGGCCATTGAACTACTGCGCAAGCCCGGCATGAATTTTCCCAAAAGATAGGCTTTTTACGTGTGGCTCACGGCTTCCGATTACAGAATTTTTTCCATAATCTGTTGTGTTATCTCAATAAATCTTCTAATTTTGCATCATAATTTGGACCTTCGAGTGCGAATTTATAGTTCTAACAATTAAATAATTTAAATTCAATCATTTATGTGGTTAAGTAATTCATCTATTGGAAGGAAAGTGGTGATGAGTGTTACTGGTATCGCCCTTGTCCTGTTTCTGACATTTCACATGGCGATGAACCTTGTTGCATTGTTCTCGGGCGAGGCGTACAACATGGTTTGTGAGTTCCTCGGTGCCAACTGGTATGCGCTGGTAGCTACTGTCGGACTGGCTGCCCTGTTTGTAATTCACATCATCTACGCTTTCTGGCTGACGATGCAGAACCGTGCAGCTCGCGGTCACGAACGCTATGCAGTGACAGCAAAACCGAAAAACGTGGAATGGGCATCTCAGAACATGCTGGTACTGGGTATCATTGTAATCCTGGGTCTGGCTCTTCACTTCGTTAACTTCTGGTACAAAATGCAGTTCGCTGAAATCATCGGCAACCCGATGATGGGTGGTCTTCATGCAGCCGACGGTTACGGCTACATCATGCAGACATTCTCTAATCCGGTGTTCTTCGTGTTGTATATCATCTGGCTGATTGCCTTGTGGTTCCACCTGACTCACGGATTCTGGAGCTCTATGCAGACTTTGGGTTGGAACAACACCATCTGGATTAACCGTTGGAAATGCATCTCTAACATCTATTCTACCATCATCGTACTTGGCTTCATGCTGGTAGCCGTTGTGTTCTTCCTGAAAAACATGATGGGTTGCGGTGCTTGCTAATTTAAGTGTAACTGATTAAATTGAAAAAACATTATGACTAAGATAATCGATTCTAAGATTCCTGAAGGCCCGATAGCTGAGAAATGGACCAATTATAAAGCTCACCAGAAACTGGTGAACCCGGCTAACAAACGTCGTCTGGACATCATCGTGGTAGGTACAGGTCTGGCAGGTGCTTCTGCTGCTGCTTCTTTAGGTGAAATGGGATTCCGTGTGTTCAACTTCTGTATCCAGGACTCTCCTCGCCGTGCACACTCTATCGCTGCACAGGGTGGTATCAACGCTGCCAAGAACTACCAGAACGACGGTGACTCTATCTATCGTCTGTTCTACGATACAGTGAAAGGTGGTGACTACCGTGCTCGTGAAGCTAACGTTTACCGTCTGGCTGAAGTATCAAACAACATCATCGACCAGTGCGTGGCACAGGGTGTTCCTTTCGCTCGTGAATACGGTGGTACATTGGCTAACCGTTCATTCGGTGGTGCACAGGTATCTCGTACATTCTACGCTAAAGGTCAGACAGGTCAGCAGCTGTTGCTGGGTGCTTACTCTGCATTGAGCCGTCAGGTTGGTGCCGGTACTGTAAAACTGTACACTCGTTACGAAATGCTCGACGTAGTATTGGTTGACGGTCGTGCACGCGGTATCATCGCCAAGAACCTGGTAACCGGTAAGTTGGAACGCTTCGCTGCTCACGCAGTAGTTATCGCAACTGGTGGTTACGGAAACACTTACTTCCTGTCAACTAACGCCATGGCATGTAACGTAACAGCTGCCATGTCTTGCTACCGTAAGGGAGCTATGTTCGCTAACCCGGCTTACGTACAGATTCACCCGACTTGTATTCCGGTACACGGTGACAAGCAGTCTAAGCTGACTTTGATGTCAGAATCTCTGCGTAACGACGGTCGTATCTGGGTTCCGAAGAAACTGGAAGATGCCAAAGCATTGCAGGCTGGAACAAAGAAAGGTAGCGATATTCCTGAAGAAGACCGTGACTACTATCTGGAACGCCGTTATCCGGCATTCGGTAACCTGGTTCCGCGTGACGTGGCTTCACGTGCCGCTAAAGAACGTTGCGACCACGGTTTCGGTGTAAACAACACAGGTCTGGCCGTATTCCTTGACTTCTCTGAAAGTATCGAACGTCTGGGCTTGGACGTAGTTCGCCAGCGTTACGGTAACTTGTTCGATATGTACGAAGAAATCACCGACGTAAATCCGGGCGAACTGGCTCGCGAAATCAACGGTGTGAAATACTACAACCCGATGATGATTTATCCGGCTATCCACTACACAATGGGTGGTATCTGGGTAGACTACGAACTCCAGACTTCTATCAAGGGTCTGTTCGCTATCGGTGAATGTAACTTCTCTGACCACGGAGCTAACCGTCTGGGTGCTTCTGCATTGATGCAGGGTCTGGCCGACGGATACTTCGTATTGCCTTACACTATCCAGAACTACCTGGCCGACCAGATTACTGTTCCTCGTTTCTCTACTGACCTGCCTGAATTTGCAGAAGCAGAAAAGGCTGTTCAGGACAAGATTGACCACCTGATGAACATCAAGGGTAAGAAGTCTGTAGACTCTATCCACAAGGAACTGGGTCGCGTAATGTGGGAATACGTAGGTATGGGCCGTACAGCTGAAGGTTTGAAGACCGGTCTGGCTAAGCTGAAAGACATCCGTAAGGAATTCGAAACAGAACTGTTCATCCCGGGTTCTAAGGAAGGTTTGAACGTAGAGCTGGATAAGGCTTTCCGTCTGAACGACTTCATCACAATGGGCGAGCTGATTGCTTACGATGCATTGAACCGTAACGAATCTTGCGGTGGTCACTTCCGTGAAGAATACCAGACAGAAGAAGGTGAAGCAAAACGTGATGACGAAAACTTCTTCTATGTAGCTTGCTGGGAATACCAGGGAAGCGACGACAAGGCTCCGGTATTGTACAAAGAACCGCTGGTTTACGAAGCTATCAAGGTACAGACTCGTAACTACAAGAGCTAATCAGTGAAGTTAAACAATTAAAGAATCTAAGTAAAATGGATAAAAATATATCATTTACGCTGAAAGTTTGGCGTCAGAACGGACCTAAGGAAAAAGGTCATTTCGATACATTCCAGATGAAGGACATTCCAGGCGATACTTCCTTCCTGGAAATGCTGGATATCTTGAACGAACAGTTGATTGAAGACGGAAAAGAACCGGTAGTGTTCGACCACGACTGTCGTGAAGGTATCTGCGGTATGTGTTCTTTGTACATCAACGGACATCCGCACGGACCTGCTACAGGTGCTACTACCTGCCAGATCTACATGCGTCGTTTCAAAGACGGTGATGTAATCACTGTAGAACCGTGGCGTTCAGCTGGTTTCCCGGTTATCAAGGACTTGATGGTAGACCGTACTGCTTATGATAAGATTATGCAGGCAGGTGGTTTCATCAGCGTACGTACAGGTGCTCCTCAGGATGCCAACGCTATCCTGATTCCGAAACCGGTAGCTGACGAAGCAATGGATGCCGCTTCTTGTATCGGTTGTGGTGCCTGTGTAGCTGCTTGTAAGAACGGTTCAGCCATGCTGTTCGTTTCTGCTAAGGTAAGCCAGTTGAACCTGTTGCCTCAGGGAAAACCGGAAGCATTGCGTCGTGCAAAGGCTATGATTGCCAAGATGGACGAACTGGGCTTCGGTAACTGTACCAACACTCGTGCTTGTGAAGCAGAATGTCCGAAATGCGTTTCAATCAGCAACATCGCTCGTTTGAACCGCGACTTCATCAAAGCAAAACTGAAAGACTAATTCTCTTTACAGACAGATAACGATTCGCCCCGAAGCACACGCTGTTTCGGGGCGAATTCTTTTTGTCTTTTAAAAACTTTTAAAAAGCTGAAAATCAAGGGTTGAATATTTGCACAGAATAAGTGTTATTCTTACATTTGTCACGTGATTTTTTTCATAGTATTAGATTTAAGGTTAACAAGGTTAGGAGAAAGCGTTCTCCCATTTTTTATGCCATTTTGTAAACTCCTCCTGCCAGTGCACGGACCACGCCTTTCATCTCTAAGTTGAACAGCAGGCTGGTCATGCGGTTGATGGCGATGTTGCTTTCCACTACCAACGTATTGATTTGTATCCCGTCGGGATGTTTCTGTAAATGGGTGATGACTTGTTCTTCTTCGGGTGTCAGCTCCGGGAACAGCTGGCGCTGGACTACCTGAGGGGAAATGGGCACATGGTCCCAGTTCATGGCTTTTACCACATCTTCCGCGCCCTGTATCAAGGCAGCGCGGTTTTTTTGTATCAGCAGGTTGCAGCCGGTGGAGTAGGTGTCGCCTACGCGGCCCGGAAAGGCGAAGCAGTCGCGCTGGTAGCTTTCGGCTATCTCGGCGGTAATGAGGGAGCCACCTTTGGGGCCGGACTCTACCACGAGGGTGGCGTCGCTGATGCCGGCTACGATGCGGTTTCGCTTCACGAAGTTTTGCCGGTCGGGGTTGGTGCCGCTCATGAACTCGGTGAGCAGTCCGCCCTGTGTCAGCATCTCGGTGGCGGTGCGGCGGTGTACAGCTGGGTAGATGCGGTCTAGACCGTGAGCCAGTACGCCCACGGTGTCGAATCCGTGGGTCAGTGCCTCACGGTGGGCATGGATGTCGATGCCGTAAGCCAGCCCGCTCACTATCAGCACGTCGGGAATCAGGGTGCTGAGTTCCTGCATGAAACGCTGGCAGAGGACTTTGCCGTAGTCGGTGGCATTGCGTGTGCCTACGATGCTCAGGATGTGACGGTTGTTCAGGTTGGCCGAGCCTTTGTAGAACAACACGAGCGGGCCATCGGGACATTCGCGGAGGCGGGAAGGGTAGGCTTCGTCGTCTTCGGTCAGGCACTGAATCTGGTGCTTCTGGGCAAACGAGAGCTCGGCTTCGCACAGACGGAATACTTCCGTATGCTGAAAGGCGGTGGCTACTTTCGGAGTGACTCCGGGAAGAAGAGCCGGCAGCTCGCGGGCGTGTTCGAAAAGCATGGTCGCACTTCCGGCAGCCTGAATCAGGTGGCGGGCTCCTACCAGACCGATGCCGGGCAGAAGGGGAAGGGCCATGCGGCAGAGGAGTTCTTTTTCGTTCATTGGTTCAGGTAGGGAGCAAAGATTTCATTGAAGAGGGCGCTGTCACTCAGGCGTCCGTTGACTACGCACACGGTTTCTACGGTCGATTTGATGACGGGTTTCAGGTCGGGCAGGCGGTAGATGTCCTGCACAAAGACGTATTTGATGCCTTCCTTGCGGAGTGCCAAACGGGAGATGAACTCGTCGCCGCTGGTCAGCGGGGTTTTAAAAGCCATGTTCAGGCGGGCTACCACGGGGTCGATGCCCTGCTGGTGAAGCTGGGCGAAGCTGACGCCGACGGAGGAGAGAAACTCGTGGCGGGTGTGCTCGATATAGTGCTGGTAATTGGCATTGTTGACGATTCCCTGCAGGTCGCATTCATAGTCGCGGACCTTCATTTTCAGTTCAAAGATGTATTTCTCCATGAGAGTGAAGTTTATGTATTTTCACAAAGATAGCGAATTATTCCTATATTTGCGGGATATGAAAGAGAATGTACCAGTAATTTATGCAGCCCCTTTGCAGGGCTTTACGGAAGTGGCGTGGCGCAATGCACATGCGCAGTGCCTGGGAGGTGTGGACGCGTATTATACTCCTTTTGTCCGGTTGGAGAAGGGAGAGATTCGTAACAAGGACAGGCGCGACGTGTCGCCTGAAGAGAACACGGTGCCCCGGCTGGTTCCGCAAGTGATTGCCTCGGACCCGGAGGAGCTGAAGGTGCTGACGGACTTTTTGGCTTCGCAGGGCTATCGGGAGATAGATGTGAACATGGGCTGCCCGTTTCCGCTGATTGTACGTCGTGGGAAGGGAGCGGGTATCTTGTCTTCTCCGGAGAAGGTGGAGGCACTGTTGGAGATGATGAAGGTGTTTCCGGAGATTCGCTTTTCGGTGAAGATGAGGTTAGGCGGCCAGGATGCGGAGGAGTGGAAGGCGCTCGTGCCGTTACTCAACCGTTCGTGTGTGACGCAGGTGACGCTTCATCCGCGCATCGGGAAGCAGCAGTACAAGGGGGCGGTGGACCGGGAGGCGTTCCGTGCGTTCTATGAGGCGTGCGAGCGGCCGCTGGTGTACAACGGTGATTTGCTGACGGTGGCCGATATCCGGGAGGTACTGGAAGCGTTTCCCCGGCTGAAAGGGGTGATGCTGGGACGCGGGCTGCTGACGAATCCGGCGCTGGCGCTGGCTTTCCGTGAGGGAGAATTGTCCGAGAACGAATTGAAGGCACGGGTAGCGCAGATGCACCGGCAGATGTATCTGTATTATCATCGGGTGATAGAGGGCGGAGAGGCGCAGCTGCTGGCCAAGCTGAAGACCTGCTGGGAGTACCTGTTGCCGGAGCTGGACAAGAAACAGCGGAAGGCTATCTTGAAGAGCAATCGCCTGGACGGGTATCTGCGGGCAGTGGAAGAGGCGTTGCGGTGAGAGGTATGAAGAACTGAAAAGACTTAACTTTTTTTACAGAAGTAGGATGGTGATTTTGGTATTTTCATCTGTCTCTATTTGAAATAGAAATCGATTTGCACATGGGAAGAGACAGATTAAATATAGATGAGTTATTCAAGTTTTATTATAGACCTTTGTGTTTGTATGCAACACATTATGTACAGGACGTAGAGATGGCCAAAGATATTGTGCAGGATTGCTTTTCGTCTTTGTGGGAGAAAATGAATAATGAAAAGTCTTGTGAGGTAAGTAATATGAAGGCTTATTTGTATGTGATGGTTAAGAACCGTAGCTTGGATTATTTGAGTCAGGAAAATCTGTTCAAATCGGGAGTCTCATTTACTGAATTAGAAGAAACCTTGTTGGATGAGGAGGTGGAGGAGCGGAGTGTGATGGAGGCGCGAATGTGGACTGCCATAGATGCCTTGCCTGAGCGTTGCCGTGAGGTCTTTCTTTTGCATAAACGGGATGGCCTGAAGTATCAGGAGATTGCTGAAAAGTTTCATATTTCGGTTCATACAGTCGACAGTCATATTCAGAAGGCATTTCGTTTGATACGTGAGGGGGCATATAAAGTGTATATGTTTCTCTTTAACTAAAATTCAGTGTTTTCACGTAGTGATTTTTGGGGTTTCTATTGTCACAGGGTTGAATGTATAATATCACCAGAAACATGAATGAATTAGAAGAAAAATGCCTTCGTTTTGTGTTGAGGCACTATCAAAAGAATAAATTGGACACACGGCAGGCTTTGAAAGTTTTCAAGGAAAAGCATGGAGTGGTTGGAAGGGCAGGCGGAAAGAACCGGTATTTCCTGTTTTTATCTGGGCTGGCTGCGGCTATATTGCTGGCGTTTATTGTCTGGGTGGGTATATCTCCTGAGAAGCAGTGGACAGAATTGGCAGCATACGAACATGCAGTAAAGTACCAGTTGCCGGACAGTTCGGTCGTTACGGTATATCCCTATTCTTCTATTTGTTTCCGTACAAAGGATTATGCAGATGTATGTCGTGAAGTGAAATTGACGGGGAAAGTTGGTTTTATGATAAAAAGAGATTGTACTCGTCCGTTTAAAGTAATAGGAAAGTTGGCTGAAGTTCAAGTGTTGGGTACTTGTTTCGTGATGGATGAAAGCCGTGCGGATACCGCATGGGTTCAGGTGGAATCGGGAAAAGTACGGTTTTCTGTACTAGGTCAGTCGGAAGGTGTAGAACTTCTGGCTGGAATGGAGGCACAAGTGGTAAAAGGTCAGCATGTTCCGCAAATCGTCCATCGTCCGGATTCTGTAAAGAAAGGAAGTTTTGTATTTGAGAATACTCCTCTTCCGAAAGTACTTGCAGAGCTTTCCCGTTATTATGGGGTAAAGCTGGTAGCTGACCGGACAGACAAACGGTTGACAGCCAATTTCGATGCACACAGTCTGGACGAAATCATCGAGATAATAGAAAAAGTATTAAAAGTGCATATTAAAAAGCAAGTATGATGAGTACCTTGTGGACTGTGGCGGCTGTCTGTTTATGTTTAGGGGGACATCCTTGTTCTGAAACTTCAGAATTGAAGAAAGCAATCGTACGAATGCAAGACTTGTATCATGTGAATTTCGTCTATGATTCTTCTTTGGAAATGATACGGTTATCTGGCATTCTTTCTTCTGGTAAGTCATTGAAGGAGAATCTGCAAACAGTCTTTTCCGGAACCGGAATCAAATGGGAGATAAAAGGCAGCTATGTTTTGTTGTTTAAATCGAGCCAGTATACTTTCTCAGGACACGTGTGTCAGGATAATGGGGAATCACTCCTTAATGTCACGGTGTATGATCAGAATATGCATATCGGTACCTTAACGGATGAACATGGTTTTTTTAGTTTGACATTACCGGAAGGAAAGCATACTTTGCGTTTCTCTTATGTAGGTTATGAAGAGGTGGTGAAAGAATTGGACTTGCGTTCAGATTATTCTGGTACTATTTATTTGAAGGAAAGTTCCACTGCATTGGAAGGGGTAGTGGTAACAGCCGATTTGAATACTTCTCTTTTTACAACTCAGACTGGAAAGATTTCGTTGACTTCAGAACAGTTGAATACGGAATTCTCACTGTTCAGTTCACCGGATTTAGTCAAGGCAATTCAGCAGCTTCCCGGAGTATCTGCTGGCACGGAACTGCTCTCCGGGCTTTATGTACACGGGGGGAAGAATGATGAAAACTTATTCTTATTGGACGGCATGCCTCTCTATCAGGTGAATCATTTTGGAGGATTGTTTTCTGCATTTAATACGGATATAGTGAAGAACGTGGATTTTTACAAGAGTGGTTTTCCGGCACGTTACGGAGGGAGGCTTTCGTCTGTGACAGATGTCCGTATGAAGGAGGGGGACTTAAAGGAGTTTCATGGTATGGTCTCGTTGGGGCTGCTGGACGGAAGGCTACGTTTCGAAGGGCCTGTCATAAAGGAAAAAACTTCTTTTGTGTTCGGTATGCGCCGGAGTTGGTTGGACGTGCTTTCTGCTCCTGCTTTGCGGATTGCCAATCGTTTCTTTCCCGAAGAAGATATCAATGCCCGTTATGCTTTTCATGATATAAATGCGAAAATTACACATCGGTTTTCCAATGAGAGCAGGCTTTCTTTTAGTGTGTATTCTGGAAGAGATTTGTTTAAAATGAAGGATAAACAGCTTTTCCCGTCAGGAAATCTGCTCCATCAAGAGAAAGAACAGACCACGGATGAATATCATATCAGATGGGGAAATCTTTCTGCCGCGTTGTCATGGAATAATCAGTTCAATCATAAACTGACCGGTAACTTTTCTTTGGTATATGCCCGTAATCTGTCTAAATATGACTTCAGGTCAGATGATAGTTTTTATAAAGGGGAAGATGATAAAGAATATTCTGTAGACCGGATGCAGAGGGACAGTTATTCTACTATTGATGACGTAGGTTTTCGCATGGATTTTCATTACCTTCCTACGGCGAGTCATCATGTTCGCTTCGGAAGCGATTACTTGTATCATATCTATTGTCCGCAGCATACGCTATCACAGGATATAAGAGGTACGGAGGAAATGACGGATACGTTATTGTCATCAGTAGAGAGCCATTACAAGGGGAATGAATTCTCTTTTTATGCGGAAGACGATATGAGGCTGACCCGAAAGCTGCGGATAAACTTGGGGGGACGTTATACCATGTATCAAGTTTCGGGAGCAGTATATCATTCGCTGGAGCCGAGAATATCGGCAAGTTACCGTCTGTTCAGTCGTACCACTTTAAAAGTTTCCTATACCGAGATGAGTCAGTTTGCGCACCAGTTATCCAATTCTTATTTAAACTTGCCGACCGATTGTTGGGTTCCTTCTACCTCCCGTATACGTCCTATGCATTCGCGACAGGTGGCAGGTGGTGTGTACATGGAACTTCCGTGGAGGTTGCGCCTGGAGGTGGAAAGCTATTTCCGTACTACCAGCCGAATGTTGGAGTACGAGGCGGGAGGCAGTCTTACATTGCCTGCCGGAAACTGGGAACAGGTGGTACGGGTGGGAGACGGCAAATCGTATGGGTTGGAAACATCGTTGGTGTATCATGATGAGCAGAACCTCTTTCAGGCTGGTTATACTTTATCATGGAGCAAGCAAAAATTTGATGATTTCTATTCCGGTTGGTATCCCAGCAAGTTTGATAATCGTCATAAACTGAATTTTGTCTATCGTCGTAAATTCAGCCATCGAATGGATGTATATGCAGCGTGGACTTATCGTAGTGGTGACCATGCGACGGTTCCTACACAGTATGTGGAAAATCCTTGCCTACCTGGAACTTCGCAGTTGTCGGACTTAGAGCCGATGTATGGAAAACCTAACAATATTACTTTGCCTGCCTACCACCGGCTGGATGTGGGTATCAATTTCCGGCGGACTACCAAGCGGGGATTCGAGCGAATTTGGAATGTGAGTATCTATAATGCTTATTGCCGTATGAATCCTTTTTATACAAAGATAGAACGGCAGGTGGATGGAAGTTTCAGAGGAAAGGCTATCGGACTGTTCCCGATAATTCCTTCTTTTAGCTACACCTTAAATTTCTGAATCGGTATGCATTGGAATGTCATTGATTATAACAAATTTCTAAACATTGTATTTATGCATTTAAACAAACAGAATTTTATAATAATACTTGCAGCTTTCAGTCTGTTGTCATCTTGTGTGTATCATTTTTACTTGGATGAAATTTCAGAGGTTCCTAAATTAACGGTATATAGTTATCCTGGAAGTGGAGATACTACGGTGGTACGTCTTTCGCACAGTCTTCCAGTTTATGACAAAGGCATGAGAATGTATGGATTAAAGGGAAGGGACATCAGACTGGAAGTGAATGACATTGCTGTTCCTTTGTTGTGGACAGAGGATTCATTGCCGGGAGTCCCCGCCAAAAGTTATTATGTGGTGCAGCCCTATGAGACGAGTGACCGTGTCCGGCTTACAGCTTCGGTAGAAGGGGTGAAAGCAGTATCTGCCTTTACCATTATTCCTGCTCCTTTTCCCTTAAACGCTGTTAAAATAGAACGAAAACCCTCTGAGTTGAGTGTGCTCCAGCTTCAGATAAATTTTACCGATTATGCAAAGATTGAAAATTACTATGCGGTAACGGTCAAAGAAAGGGTGAAGTATTGGAAAGAGGGGACTTCGGAGGTGCATTATGGCAAACCGTCTTCTGCTTATATGGACTGGAGTGATGAGCCAATGTTGGATGCTTCTTCTGGTTTGGATGACATTTTTATGGGAAACTATGCGTACTATCAGAATCTGTATTTTTGGAGCGATGAGAAAATTCAGGGAAAGAATTACACACTTCGCCTGAATATGACTTACATACCTGATTACAAGACTTCTATTCAAGATGAAACTTTTATAAACAGAAAGCAATATAAGGTTTATTTATATAGTCTGTCTGAAGAGTTCTACCGTTATTTGAAATCACTTAATGAGCAGAAGAATAATGAACTGGGTAATGTGGAGCTGGCTCCTATGCGGGCTACTTACACCAATGTGGAGAACGGTTTCGGACTGGTAGGTGGTTGCTGCTTGCGGCAAACGGAGTGGATGGAACTGTCAGAGTCTGAAACACAGTTAGATTTTGACCATGCAGTGTTTAATGTTGAATATAATGTGGATTCGATAAAAAAGAATCACCCGTTTATTTCGCTGAATAATGAATCGTTAAGTAAATAAAACAGAAACTAGATTAAAAATAATAACGCTAATTGGAAATCAGTATGAAACGATTATCTTTTTTCTTATTCCTTTTCTTTTTATGGATGACAGTTCGTGCACAGATGCTCCGTTCTTCAGGCCTAGTGCTTTATGGAGGGAAAAATACCGTAAACTACCAGGTGGCTTCACCGGAGAAAGGATTACCGCCTTTCGATTTGGCAAACTCCCGTTTGGGGGCTGATTTTACTTTGGGTGCCGGATACCGCTGGCGGCTGAATCGTCCGGATACCGGCTGGTTCTTCGACTTGTCGTTATCGGCAAGATATGGCCGCTACAGCTATGGATTCCGTTATCTTTCTTCTGACGTGCATACGACGTATGTGGGCGGAGAAGGAATCCGTAATCTGTGGTCGGCATCTTTTGCTGGAAGTGTGGGACGGTACCTGTTTCGAGGATTGAATCTGTCGGTAGGAGTGGAGCCTACTTTTTATTTTTATGACAAAAGTTTCTTCGACTTGCCGGTATTTGCAAGATTGGCGTATGACTTCAGATTCATGGAAGTGGCTGTGCAATACAAATGGGGGATGACAAGGAAGTTCAATATGTCTCCTTTCTTGCGTAACCGACTTTCAGGCTGGGAGTGTTCGGTCTATATTCCTTTGTCAAGACGGAAATGATTTTTCTTTGAAAGGGATGGATTTTCTATAAATTTCTGTAACATATTGAGAAATACAGATTTAATAGTTGCCAGTACTTCCTTGTCAGTACTTGAGTACTTCCACGAAAGTACTGTAGTACTCCAAGGAAAGTACTAGAGTACTGCCAAGGAAGTACTGATTTAATGTGACTTGTGTGTAAGGGGTGGGAAGGGTTCTTAACCTTCTTTTTTCTTGAAATATTCGTATCCGATGCGGCAGAACAGACATTTCTTGGTGTCGCAGTAACTCTTTTTAAGCTGGATGAGTGCCTGACTGTCACCGGCATGGGCGGCTTGCAGACCACATTCTTTCCACAGTCGGATGATGTAGTTGTTTTCCGGTTTAAGTTGCTCCAGCAGGTTGCCGGCACGTTCGGTGAGCCGTTCCTCGCCTTTGTGCTTGCCGTAGGCATAGAGGAAGGGAATCACGGTATTGATAATCAGCAGGTCGATGGAGGCGTCGCTGAGGGTTTTCGGACGGGCGGGCGAGGGTTCGCCGAAAACGTAGTGCGTCAGCCAGTAAAGGGAGGTACCTCCACGCAGCAGGTCGCGCAGTTCTTTCACCGTAGAGGCCAGCAGCAACTGGGAGAGCATGCCCTGGGAACGGTGGTAGAGGTTAGCCAGCTGGGCGATGCGTACGTGCGGAAAGTTGCCCGGACGCATGCGGAGCATCTTCCATCGAAGGTGTTCGGAGGGCTGTAGCTCGAATTTGTGGGCCAGGTAGGCGTATTCCCTGGTAAGCTGGGCGGAATAGTCGTCGGACGGGAGTTCCTGCAACAGGCCGGCCTGCCCGAAGAAAATGGCTTCTATCTGAAAAAGATTATCGCGGTGCTTGTTGACGGCTTGCAAGGGAATGGTCTGTGCCCATTGCTCGAAGGCGTCGCTGTTGGTGCCGAAACCGAAGTTGCGGGCTAAGGTGAGAAAAAAGGCTTGTTCCCAGTCGCCTTTGCTTTGGGTAAGCTGGGCCTGGATGCGCTGTGTCTTCTGCTCGAAACGTTCGGTCTGCAGGCTGGAGAGCCAGCTGTGGAGCAGGAGTTTGGGCAGGCGAGGGATAAGGCGGTAGCAGGCCGGGTAATGGCTGGTTTCAATCAGCTCGCGGTAGTTGTCTAACAGGTAGGGCGGATAGTGCAGCTCCATTTGCGGGATGGGTGTGCCGTCGGTGCGGAAGGTTTCAGCATCGATGTCGGAAGCCACATGCAGAATCACAGAGTCGTAGGCGCGGTCCTGATGATGGTGGTGGCGTTTCCAGTCGGAAGCGTGCACGTGGATTTCTACATTTCCCACCCACAGAATGCCGTCTATCTTGATTTTCGCATTGAAAAAGTCGGGTCCTGCATCGGGATTGGGGAGTCCGGGGTCAATGACTTCCACGGTTTGTCCTTGCGTGGTATGCAGCGGAGTGAGCGGAAAAAGCTTGTGTTTCCATACAAACTGGAGTAGATGTTCCATGTTAACGAGCTGTAAATGTTGGGTAAATGTAATGATTAATACTGAAAAACACTATCTTTGCGAATAAAATTATCATCAGAATTATGAAAATTGCATTAATTGGATATGGAAAGATGGGAAAGGAAATTGAAAAGATTGCCCTTTCCAGAGGTCATGAAATTGTGAGTATCATTGATATAAATAATCGGGAAGATTTTGCTTCGGAGGCTTTCCGTTCGGCCGATGTGGCCATTGAATTTACGGCTCCTTCAGTGGCTTACGGCAATTGTCTGGAGGCGTTCAAGAATGGGGTAAAAGTGGTATCGGGCAGCACCGGATGGATGGGAGAGCATGGCGAAGAGATGCGCCGTCTGTGCCAGGAAGAGGGTAAGACGCTGTTCTGGTCGTCTAACTTCAGCTTGGGTGTCGCTATCTTTGCGGCGGTGAACAAGTACCTGGCAAAGATTATGAACCAGTTCCCGAACTACGATGTGTCGATGGTAGAAACCCACCACGTGCACAAGCTGGATGCCCCGAGTGGTACGGCCATTACACTGGCTGAAGGGATTCTGGAAAACCTGGACCGCAAGCAGAAATGGGTGATGGGCACACTGACTGCTCCCGACGGTACGGTGACGGGCACGACCGACTGTGCACCGGATGAATTGCCAGTGAGTGCCATCCGCGAAGGGGAAGTACCGGGTATCCATACCATCAAATATGAATCGGAGGCTGATTCTATCGTAATTACACACGACGCAAAGAACCGCAAGGGGTTTGCATTGGGAGCGGTGCTGGCTGCAGAATATACGGCTGCGCACCAGGGCTTCTTAGGTATGAATGATTTATTTCAGTTTTGAGTATGATACAGGCATCGCGTAAACAATGGATAAAGTTCGGCATAGTGCTGGTGCTTTACCTGATTTTCCTGATTTGGTTGAAAAGCTGGCTGGGACTGGTAGTGGTTCCGTTCATCTTTGACGCATATATTTCCAAAAAGATTCCCTGGACATGGTGGAAGAAATCGACCAACAAGACCGTGCTGACGGTGATGGGCTGGGTGGATGCCATCGTGTTTGCGCTGGTGGCAGTCTATTTTGTGAATCTGTATTTCTTTCAGAACTACGTGATTCCTTCTTCGTCGCTGGAGAAATCGCTACTGGTGGGTGACTATCTGTTTGTAAGCAAGATGAGTTATGGTGCCCGTATTCCGCAGACACCGCTCCACATGCCGCTGACGCAGCATACGCTGCCGGTGTTCAACTGCAAGTCGTACCTGGAATGGCCGAAGTGGGACTACAAACGGGTGGCCGGACTGGGAGAGGTGCAGCTGAATGACATCGTGGTGTTCAACTTCCCGGCAGGGGATACGGTGGCTACCGGCAATCCGGCAGAAGATATCTATCGCATGAGCTATGCCATCGGCAAGCAACTTTCGAAGCCTATTGACTTGGCCAGCCTGAATCTGGAGCAGCAACGGGATGTGTATGATTATTATTACGCGGTAGGACGCAAGTATATTGACGAAAATCCGCAGCTGTATGGTGAGGTGATTACCCGTCCTGTAGACCGGAGAGAGAATTACGTGAAGCGTTGTGTGGGTATGCCGGGCCAGACACTGGAAATCAGGAACCGGATTATTTACCTGGACGGTAAGGCCAACAAGGAGCCGGATAATGTGCAGTATCGTTATCTGGTGCATACCAAGGGCATGCTGCCGGAGGATTTATGTCATGAATTGGGCATCAGCCAGGAGGACCTGATGGCTTATTATACGGAGGAATCGGTGTATAACATGCCGTTGACTGAGAAGGCGAAGGCTGCCTTGCTGGCACGGAAGGATTTGGTAACTTCCATTGAAAACGTGCCGGATGATGATGCGGGCGGACTGTATCCGGATAACAAGCTGACGGGCTGGACAGTAGATAACTATGGTCCGATATGGATTCCGAAGAAGGGGGCTACCATAGACCTGACACTGGATAACCTGCCGATGTATGAACGTCCGATCAAGAACTATGAGGGCAACAGCCTGGAGGTGAAAGATGGAAAAATCTACATCAACGGACAGGAAACGACGAAATACACTTTCAAGATGGATTATTACTGGATGATGGGTGATAACCGTCATAATTCGGCCGATTCACGTTTCTGGGGCTTCGTGCCGGAAGACCATATTGTGGGTAAACCTATTTTTATCTGGCTGTCGCTGAACCAGGATCGTGGCTGGTTTGACGGAAAGATTCGCTGGAACCGTCTGTTTAAGTTTGTGGATTCCATTAAATAATCTATGAACAAAGGAAAGTCCGGATGGTGGTGGTTGAGAGCGGCCGGCCTGACGGTGTTGACCGTATGGCTGGTGCGGACCCTGCTTGTGACGACTTGTGTAATTCCTTCTTCCGGGATGGAAAATTCTCTTTATCAGGGAGAGCGGATTCTGGTCAACAAGTGGAGCTACGGGCTGCGTTTGCCTTTTTGTTCGCTTTTCGGCTATCATCGGCTGGCATCTTCGCGTGCGGAGAAGGGGGATATTCTCTTGTTCAATAACCCTCACCCCCAGCAGGTGGAGAGAGGGATAGAGTGGAGGGAGCTGTTTATCAGCCGCTGTATCGGCACGCCGGGAGATACGCTGATGCTGGATGCCGACCTGAACTGTGTGGGCGGAGAGGTGCTCAGTCCGGACGCCAAATCGCTGTATGCTTATCCGGTATCCTCGGAAGATTTGATGCTGACCGTGCTGTCGGTGCTGGGTATCAAAGGAAATACGCTGGCCGGATATACTTCCGACGGGGGGTATATACGGAGTTTCAGCCAATATGAATATTACTTGATTTCGCAGAAACTGGAGGGACGGATTCCACTGGTTCCGCTGGATGAAAAGAACCGTACGGAAGTGCATCCGTATGTGATTCCGGCAAAAGGTGTTCCGGTGAAGGTGTATCCCTGGAATGTGACCTTGCTCTGCAATACGATTGTGGCGCATGAACACCAGCCTGCAGAGGTTCGTCACGATACGTTGTATGTGAAGGGAAAGCCCGTGGAGGCTTATACGTTTGGCAAGGATTATTACTGGGTGGCTTCCAATGACCCGGTGAATATTTGTGATTCCCGCTTGTTCGGGTTCGTGCCGGAGGATCACCTGATAGGGAAGGCCTGGCGCATCTGGTACTCTTCGCGGAAGGGGCGCTTCTGGCAGCGGGTGCAATGACATAAACTAAGAAAGAATGAAGAATGAAGTGATTTTGGGGTCAGCCTATCTGGCTCCCGTAGAATATTATACCAAACTTTTTGCTTATCCTTCGGTACGTGTAGAGCGTTATGACCACTACATGAAGCAGACTTACCGTAACCGGTGCGTGATTGCATCGGCCGACGGACCGTTGGCACTGACCATTCCGACGGAAAAGAGTGACGACCTGAAGTGTGTGATGAAGGATGTACGTATTTCAGACCATGGTAACTGGCGGCATGTGCACTGGAATGCGTTTGTAGCCGCTTACAAGCATAGTCCTTTCTTTGATTACTATGCGGATGAGTTTCACCGGTTCTTTGAGCAGAAATATGAGTTTCTGTTCGACTTTAACCTGGAACTGTGTGAGTGGGTGTGCCGGCAGATTGACATGGAACCTCGCCTGATACCTACCGAGGAATACATGCCGGAGGTGGAATGTGCCGATGATTTCCGGGAACTGATTCATCCCAAACGGGATTATCGGGAGGCGGACAAGGCATTCTTTCCTAAATCTTACTATCAGGTGTTTGACCAGAAGCTGGGTTTTCTGCCTAATCTCAGTGTGATTGACCTGCTGTTCAATATGGGACCGGAAAGCTTGCTGGTGCTGCGTGACTCGGTGCGTGCGTTCAATGAAATTTAAGGATACATATTCCTTCAAACCCGATTTTATGTTGTACATTTGTAACTGAATCAATGATTTAACAATATGAATAATCTTCCAACAGTAACGAAAAACCTGCTTATTATCAATGTGCTCTGTTTCTTCGGAATGTTTGTGGCCCGGAAATACGGAGTGGATATAGAAAATATGCTGGGTCTTCACTTTTTCCTGGCTTCGGATTTTAACCTGGGGCAGCTTATCACTTACATGTTCATGCATGCCAATTTCTCGCATATCTTCTTCAATATGTTTGCGGTATGGATGTTCGGACGGGTGCTGGAACAGGTGTGGGGACCTAAACGCTTCCTGACGTATTACCTGATTTGTGGTATTGGTGCCGGCCTGATTCAGGAGTTGGTGCAGTATGTGGAGTATCTGGCGGTATGGTCTAATTACGATTCGGTCAATACGGGACTGGGTATCATTCCTATGGATGCGTTCCTGAACCAGCTGACTACCGTAGGTGCTTCGGGAGCGGTGTATGGCATTTTGCTGGCATTTGGTATGTTGTTTCCCAACAGTCAGATGTTTGTATTCCCGATACCGGTGCCCATCAAGGCGAAGTATTTTGTGATTGGATATGCGGTGCTGGAGCTGCTTTTAGGATTGGGAAGCAACGACGGAGTAGCCCATTTCGCTCACCTGGGAGGTATGTTGTTCGGCTTGATACTGATTGTTTATTGGAGAAAGAAAAATGGCGGCGGACGGATTTATTACTGATTTGAAAAGAAAGTTCCAGCAGGGAGATATTGTGCTGCGTCTGGTGTATGTGAACGTAGCGGTGTTTCTGGCAGTGACACTGGTACAGATTTTTCTGACCTTATTCAATGTGCCTTCTTCGCCATGGATGAACTACCTGGAACTGCCGGCATGGACGGAGGTCTTTATCCGTAGGCCCTGGACGCTGATTACTTACATGTTCATGCATGCCGGTGTGCTGCACATCTTGTTTAATATGCTGTGGCTGTTCTGGTTCGGTCGTCTGTTTCTGGCTTTCTTCTCGTCGAAGCACTTGCGCGGGCTTTATTTCCTGGGAGGTATCTGTGGCGGATTGCTTTATATGCTGGCATATAATGTGTTTCCTTATTTTCAGGATGCCGTGTATTCTTCCTATTTGTTGGGTGCTTCGGCTTCTGTGTTGGCCATTGTGGTGGCGGTAAGTGTACGTGAACCGAATTATCCGGTACAGTTCCTGTTTATCGGTACGGTGCGTCTGAAATATGTGGCTCTGTTTATGGTGGCACTCGATTTGCTGTTCATGACTTCTGACAATGCAGGCGGGCACATCGCACATCTGGGTGGAGCACTGGCCGGATGGTGGTTTGCGGCAGGATTGCAGAGCGGCCACGATGCCACGAAATGGATAAACCTGGTGTGCGACTGGTTTGCAGGCTTGGGACGTCCGGTGAAGCGTAAGCCCAAGATGAAGGTGCACTACGGAGGACGTCAGACGGATTATGAATACAATGCCCGGAAAAAGGAACGTGAGGCAGAAATTGACCGGATTCTGGACAAATTGCGTAAGTCGGGCTATAACAGTCTGACGGACGACGAGAAGAAAAGCTTATTTGATGCAAGTAAGAAATGAGTATTTGGAAACATACGTTTAGAGGAGTCTTTATTTTAGGAAACCTGATTGTCGGGACCGGATTCTTGTGCTGTGCTTACAGTCCGCTTGTATCGCCGGTGGCTCATCCGGTGCTGGCCTGTGCGGGATTGTTTTTTCCCTTTTTCTTGTTGGCTTTGATTGTTCTTGCAGTAGTGGGGCTGTTTCATGGATGGAAGTTTATGTGCCTTCCTGTGCTGCTTTTACTGGCTGGAGGAGGGGCAGTCGCAACGTATACTCCGTTTGGAGGAGGGGAAGAACCTGCGGACGGGGAGGTACTGAAATTTCTGACCTATAACGTCATGAATATGTACGGAGATACGGAAGATGAATCTCGCCCCGTGCAACATTATATTCAGGAAAGTGATGCAGACGTGGTTTGTCTGCAGGAATATCACTGGGATGCCCGAAAGACCAGGAAGGCTTTTCCCATGTATCCTTACAGACGGTTGCTGAAAGCGTCTAACGGAAATGGGATGGCCTGCTTGTCACGTTTCCCGATTCTTTCGGTAGAACCGATTCCCTATGAAAGTGGAAGTAATGCCAGCTTTCTGCTTCGGCTAAACATAAAAGGGGATACACTGACGTTGATATGCAATCATCTGGAATCGAATAAGCTGGATGCGCACGATAAGGAAGTGTACGAGGGATTGCTGAAATCACCTGAAGAACAGAACGTGAAATCGGACAGCAAATACCTGCTGCATAAATTGGCTGATGCCGTGGCCATCCGTGGACCGCAGGCGGACTCGGTGGCACAGGCTATCTCCCGGCAGTCGGGCAAGTATTTGCTGGTGTGCGGTGATTTCAATGATTCTCCTATTTCGTATGCGCATCACACCATCGGAAAAGGATTGACAGATGCTTATCGTGAAGCCGGCTGGGGACCGGGATTCTCGTATAACCGGAATTTTCTGTATTTCCGCATTGACCATTTGTTTGTGAACAAAGGATTTAAAGTATTGAAATGCCGTGTGGACAATTCCATTTCGGCATCCGACCACTATCCGTTGTGGTGTTTGGTAGAGAAGTTATAACCTGATAATAAATAGAAGATGAAGAATTTAATTTTTGCAGCAGCTATGAGTTGTATGGTATGTGCCTGCGGTCAGCAGGCGGCAGACACGAGCAATCCGTTCCTGTCTGAGTTTGAAACCCCTTATGGAACACCTGACTTTGACCGTATCAAGGTGGAACATTATGAGCCGGCTTTCTTGAAAGGCATTAAGCAGCAGAATGAGGAAATTAAGGCTATTGTAGAGAACCCGGATGAACCGACTTTTGAGAATACGATTGTGGCACTGGACAACAGTGGGGAGATTCTGGCTCGTGTGAGCGGTGTGTTCTTTGCTTTGACAGAAGCAGATACCAATGACGACATGATGGCGCTGGAAGCAAAGATTGCTCCTATGCTGTCTGAGCATAGTGATAATATTTTCCTGAATCAGGAGCTGTATAAGAGAGTGGCTGCTGTTCATGCCCAGGAAGAGGCTGGAAAGATTCAGCTGACTACCGAACAGCATTATCTGCTGGATAAATATTATAAGGAATTTGTTCGTTCCGGTGCGGGATTGGATGCACAGAAACAGGAACGTTTGCGTGAAATCAACAAGCAGCTTTCTACACTGACCATTGAGTTCGGTAATCATGTGCTGGCCGACAACAACGATTATCTGCTGGTGGTAGATAAGAAAGAAGATCTGGCCGGTCTGCCGGATGCAGTTATTGCAGGAGCTGCACAGGAAGCCAAGGCACACGGAAAAGACGGCAAATGGGTATTTACTTTGCAGGAATCCAGCCGTACTCCGTTGCTCCAGTATGCTCAGAACCGTGAACTGAGAAAGAATATCTATCAGGCCTATACCAGCCTGGGTAACCGTGGCAATGCCAATGACAACAAGGAAGTGTTGAAAAAGGTGCTTGCTCTTCGTCTGGAAAAGGCACAGCTGATGGGATTCAACAATTTCGCAGAGTATCAGTTGGCCGACAACATGGCGAAGAACCCGAAGAATGCACTTGACCTGCTGTATGGCTTGTGGGAATATTCTATCAAGAATGCCAAAGCGGAAGCAGATGAGTTACAGAAAATCATGGACCGTGAAGGAAAAGGTGAGAAACTGGAGGCATGGGACTGGTGGTATTATGCAGAAAAGCTTCGCCAGGAGAAATATGATTTGAATGAAGATGCCATCAAGCCTTATTTCAGTCAGGAAGATGTGCACAATGGACTGTGTACGGTAGTCAACAAGTTGTATGGCATTACCTTGACTCCTTGTGATTCTATTTCTGTATATAATAAGGATGTGAAGACTTACATTGTGAAGGATGCAGACGGTTCACTGTTGGGCGTGTTCTATAGCGACTACATGCCTCGTGCCAGCAAACGGAGCGGTGCCTGGATGAGCAACTTCCGTGAACAGCAGGAAGGGGTTCGTCCGTTGATTTATAATGTGGCCAGCTTTACCAAACCGGCTGGTGACCTTCCTTCCCTGCTGACAATTGATGAGGCACGCACCATGTATCATGAGTTCGGACATGCTTTGCACGGATTGCTGACTCAGTGCAAGTATAAAGGTGTGTCTGGTACTTCTGTAGCTCAGGATTTCGTGGAACTTCCTTCACAGATTATGGAACACTGGGCTGTATCACCTGAAGTGCTGAAAATGTATGCCAAACATTATCAGACTCGTGAGGCTATTCCTGATTCTCTGATTGCCAAGATTGAAAATCAGGCACTGTTCAACCAGGGCTTTATGACTACAGAACTGTTGGCAGCTGCCATCCTGGATATGGAAATGCACTGTCTGACTACGATGGAGGGATTCGATGTGCTTCAGTTTGAAAAACAGCTGATGGACAAATTGGGACTGATCCCGCAGATTGCGCCTCGTTATCGTTCTACTTACTTCAACCACATCATGGGTGGTTATGCTGCTGGTTATTATAGCTATATCTGGGCTGAACGTCTGGATACAGATGCCTTTGAAGCATTCAAGGAACATGGTTTGTTCGACCAGGCTACCGCTACTTCTTTCCGCAAGAACATTCTGGAAAAAGGTGGTTCAGACGACCCGATGAAACTGTATGTAACCTTCCGTGGGGCAGAACCCAGCTTGGATGCGTTGCTGAAGACTCGCGGATTGAAATAAAATGTCCGGATAGCAGGAAAAATCTGTACAGAGTATAACTAAAAGAGGGAGTATGGCTTCATTTTTGCAAGCTGTACTCCCTTTTTTAGGCTCTAAGCCTTAAATATTTACAATCCTTTCCGCATATAAATGAAAAAAAAACTATATTTGCAACCTTGAATAAACGTATCAAATTTTAAAAGTAAATATAATAAACTAAAGTAACATGCAAAACAAAGGATTTGTAAAGGTTTTTGCGGTATTACTGACCCTTGCGTGTGCTTTTTATCTTTCGTTCTCATTCGTTACACGTTATCAGATGAACAAGGCGGCTGAGGACCCGAAAGGTTCGGCACATTACCTGGATTCCATGCAGAATCAGAAGGTGTGGTTGGGGATTTACACGCTGAAACAATGCCGTGAGATGGAAATCGGGTTGGGTTTGGACCTGAAAGGTGGTATGAACGTCATTCTGGAAGTTTCTGTACCAGATGTAGTGAAGGCGTTGGCCGACAACAAACCGGATGAAGCTTTCAATAAAGCTGTAGCGGAAGCTGCAAAATTGCAAATTAACAGCCAGGAAGACTTTATTACGCTGTTTATCAGAGAATACAAGAAACTGGCACCGGAAGGTAAGCTTGCCGAACTGTTTGCAACTCAGCAGTTGAAGGATAAAGTAAATACCCGTAGTACTGACGCTGAAGTAGAAAAGGTATTACGTGAAGAGGTAAGTGCTGCTGTTGATAACTCATTCAATGTTTTGCGTACACGTATTGACCGTTTTGGTGTAGCTCAGCCGAACATCCAGACACTGGAAGGCAAAATGGGCCGTATCATGGTAGAATTGCCGGGTATCAAGGAACCGGAACGTGTGAGAAAACTTTTACAGGGTTCTGCTAACCTGGAATTCTGGGAAACATTTGAAGCAAAAGACATCGTTCCGGTATTGGCTTCTGCTGATAACCGCGCACGTGGCCTGCTGAATGCAGATGCTCCTGCTGATTCTGCAAAGGTAGAAGCTGATACAACTGCTGTAGCTGAGGCTTCTGCTGTATCTGCAAAAGACAGTCTGGCTGCTGCATTGAAGGGTGAAACTGCTACTGCTTCTAACACAAATATTGAAGAACTGAAGAAAGAACATCCGTTGCTGGCTGTACTGCAGCTGAATCAGAGCGGTGTAGGCTGTATCGTTGGTTATGCTGACTATAAGGATACTGCTGACGTAAACCGTATCCTGAACATGAAGGCTGTGAAGGAAGTAATGCCGCGCGACTTGAAACTGATGTGGGGTGTGAAAGCTTCGGATATGGACAAGACAGGACGTATCTTCGAACTGTATGCTATTAAGTCGACAGAACGTAACGGTCGTGCACCGCTGGAAGGTGATGTCGTAACTGATGCAAAAGATGAATACGACCAGTTCAACAAACCTTGTGTAAGCATGTCTATGAATACAGAAGGTTCTCGTCGCTGGGCTGCCTTGACAAAGAAGAACATCGGTCGAGAAATCGCCATCGTATTGGATGGATATGTATACAGTGCTCCGCGTGTAAACTCTGAAATTACTGGTGGTAACTCACAGATTACCGGTAACTTTACTCCGGAAGTTACAAAAGACTTGGCAAATGTATTGAAGTCTGGTAAGATGCCGGCTCCTGCACGTATCGTACAGGAAGACATCGTAGGTCCGTCTCTGGGACAGGAATCTATCAACCAGGGTATTGTATCTTTCATCGTGGCTTTGATTGTCCTGATGATTTATATGTGTGCGATGTACGGATTCATTCCGGGTATGGTGGCTAACGGTGCGTTGTTCATCAACTTCTTCTTCACACTGGGTATCCTTTCTTCATTCCAGGCTGCATTGACCATGTCTGGTATCGCCGGTATGGTGTTGTCACTGGGTATGGCTGTGGATGCTAACGTATTGATTTACGAACGTACGAAAGAAGAGCTCCGTGCTGGTAAGGGAACCAAACAGGCATTGGCTGAAGGTTACAAGAACGCATTCTCTGCTATCTTCGACTCTAACTTGACTTCTATCATCACAGGTATCATCCTGTTTAACTTCGGTACTGGTCCGATCCGTGGTTTTGCCACTACCTTGATTATCGGTATCCTCTGCTCATTCTTCTCAGCTGTGTTCTTGACTCGTCTGGTTTACGAACACTTCATGAACAAAGACAAGTGGTTGAACCTGACATTCACTACAGGTATTTCAAAGAACCTGATGCAGAATGTACGCTATAACTTCATGGGTATTACGAAACGTTCGTTTACTATCTGGGGAGTTGTCATCGTAGTATGTATCATTTCATTCTTTGTACGTGGTCTTGCACAGAGTATCGACTTCACCGGTGGACGTAACTTCGTGGTTCAGTTTGAACAGGTTGTACAGCCGGAAACTGTACGTAGCTTGCTGCAGCCGAAAGTGGGTGATGCAAACGTGCAGGCTATTGCTTTGGGTACAGACGGTAAGACAATCCGTGTGACTACCAACTACCGTATCAACGAAGATTCTCCTACAATCGATGCAGAAATTGAAGAGTTCCTTTACAATGCATTGAAGGAAGGTAATTTGTTGGGTGAAGGTACTACACTGGAAATCTTTATCGACCGTGATAATCGTGCCGGAGGTTCTATCATCAGTTCTCAGAAGGTAGGTCCTAGCATCGCCGACGATATTAAGACTTCAGCTGTATGGTCAGTTGTATTGGCCTTGATTGCTATCGGTCTGTATATCTTGATTCGTTTCAGCAACATCGCCTTCAGTATCGGTGCTACAGTAGCATTGATGGTGGATACCGTATTGATTATCGGTGCATACTCTTTGTGCTATGGATGGATGCCGTTCTCTTTGGAAATTGACCAGACATTCATTGGTGCTATCTTGACTGCAATCGGTTACTCTATCAACGATAAGGTGGTAATCTTCGACCGTGTACGTGAGTTCGTCGGTTTGTATCCGAAACGCGACCGTACACAGCTGTTCAATGATTCGTTGAACACGACTCTGGCCCGTACCATCAACACTTCTTTGAGTACATTGATTGTGTTGCTGAGTATCTTCATCCTTGGTGGTGACAGCATCCGCAGCTTCGCATTCGCTATGATTCTGGGTGTAGTAATCGGTACATTGTCTTCATTGTTCGTAGCTGCTCCGGTAGCTTACCTGACAATGGGGCATAAGATGCCGAAACAGGCTGGTGAAGCAGAATAAAATAGAAATCTGATATAATGTTTGAAAGCGGCTGTTTTCCTTGTGAAAGCGGCCGCTTTTTTGATGTGGTTTATGAGCATGAAAAAACGCTTAGGCGTTCGGATTAAAACGTCTAAGCGTTCGCTTTGAAACGTCCTTGCGTTTCAAGTAAAACGTCCTTGCGTTTTGATTCAAATGCACTTGTGTTTTAAATCAAACGTAAGGACGTTTTTTTATAGCTGATTATTCATCGACTTTCTCATCAATGGATTTACCTGTCAGTTGCTTCAAGTAATCGGAAGCAGACATGCCGAACTCTTCTTTAAAGCACTGACGGAAATATACGTTGCTGTTGATTCCTACCTTGAATGCGATTTCAGAGATAGAATATTTTCCTTCCAACAGATACTTTTCAGCCAGCTGCATTTTGATTTTCCGGATATATTCGTTGGTTGACATACCCGTAAGGGCCTTTACCTTGCGATAGAGTGTGGAACTGCTCATGCACATCACATTGGAAAGTACGGTAATATCTATATTTTCTGCAGCAGCTAATCCTTCGGTAATCGTATTGGTGATTTTATCCAGGAATTCCTTGTCCAACTTGCTCATAGATTCCGTGATAATGGCCCTTTTTTCCTCCATGCTTTGTTTTTCCGGTTTGTCTGGACGGATGGCAAAGCGCTCTGATAAAAGTCGCCGCTGGGTCAGCAAATTGCTGATACGGCTTTGGAGCAGACTGGCACTGAAAGGCTTCGTCAGATAAGAATCTGCTCCTGCCTGGTAGCCTTCCTCCTTGTCGGTGATACTGTCTTTTGCTGTCAACAGAATAACCGGAATGTGACTGGTACGAATGTCTGCTTTCAGCTTTTGACACATGACAACCCCATTCATTACCGGCATCATAATGTCACTGACGATAATATCCGGAATACAATCTGTGGCTATTTGTAATCCTTCTTTTCCGTTAGCTGCTGTCTTTACCTCATATAAATCCGTAAATGAGTCAGCAATGTAATCGCGTATATCGGCATTGTCTTCTACTACCAAAATAATAGGACGCGCATTTTTATCCGGCTCTATAGCTTCCAGTTTCATAGTGGAATCCTCTGCTTTGGCATCTTGCTTTTCAGTGTGTATATCTTCTCCATGCAATGCCTGAGGATATGTATTCTCTGCCAGCAGCCGTAGGTAGAATGTCGTACCGACATCGGGCAGACTCTTTACTTGAATATCTCCTTCGTGTAATTTTACCAGGTTTTTTACCAGGGCCAGACCGATGCCTGTTCCAGAAGCCTGGTGCTCTCCGCTTTCCTGATAGTAACGTTCGAATATGTGTGCCAATGCCTCTTTCCCGATGCCGTATCCGGTGTCTTCCACAGAGAGTTGTGCATATCGTATGCCATTTTCTGTAACCCATTCAGCACGGATGCGGATGTATCCTTTGTCGGTATATTTCAGTGCATTGGAAATCAGATTGTCCAGAATCATGGTAATAATCTCCTTGTCGAAAAACAAGAACATATTCTCTTCTTCCGCCTCTATCAGAATCTGGATGTCTGGTTTACTGTTTAATTCCTTGTATTTCAGACCAACTTCATAGACTGTATTCGTCAGATTGCCTTTTGTGACACAAAGTCTTTTGTTTTGTGTCTCTGTTTTTCTGAAGTCCAGTATCTGGTTTATCAGATTCAGTAATCGTACGGCACTCTGATGGATGACAGAAATCCGATGATGGTCTTTGCTGGAAAGCGTATTGCTTTTTACCAAATCCTCCAATGGGCCCAGAATCAGTGTCAACGGAGTGCGCAGTTCGTGGGTAATATTGGTATAGAACCGCAGGCGTTCGTCATTCAGTTCTTGTTCCTGTTCATGATTTTTCTTCTCGGATTCATACAGATACTCTAAATTCAGTTTACGTCTATAGGCCCATAGCCCGATGAAAAGGAGGGCTGTACCGCTGATTAGATAGAGTAGTTTTGCCCACCAGGAAAGCCAGAATGGGGGAGCAATAATAATTTCTATGGATGATATTTCGTCTGACCATTCCTGGTTTCGGATACGGGTCTTGATCATGAATTCATATTTTCCGGGTGGCAGGTTGCGGAAAGTGACGTTGTTAGGATCCTTTACGGTGTACCAGGAGTTTTCCAGACCTTTTAGCATATAGGCATACTCAACTCTTTCATTCAGTGAGTAATCTTGTATACTGAATGAGATATTGAAATTGTTTTGAAGGTGTTTCAACCGTACACTTTCTTTGTTGATTAAAGAGATCTCTGTTTCATTGCTGTTTTCGGAAACAAGAGGTTCAAAAACCGTTATCTTTCCGATAATGGCTTTAGGGGCCTGTCGTTTTTCCAGGATATAGCTGGGAGTGAAGTAGCAGAGTCCGTTCGTGGAGCCAAAATACATAACTCCATTTTTGTCCTTGCAGACGCTTCTTCCAGTGAAACTTGCCATTGGAATATTGTCTCTGAAATCGTAATTGTAGATATTCCCTTCATTTCGAACAAAACAGCTGATTCCCTGATTGGTGCTGAACCAGATATTCTGGTTTTCATCTTCCTCAATGGCCCAGATAAAGGTATTGGCCAATCCCTCATTGCGCTGGTAGACCTTATATTTCCAAGGTGAACTGTTCTCGATTTGGACAAGACCTTCTCCTGTTGCAGCCCATATACATCCCTTTGAGTCTTCAAAAATCTGGTTGATGGTGTTGGATGGGAAGTTTAGGTAGGTGTTGAATTCTTTTAATAATTTCCAGTTTGAGGAATAAAGGGCTACACCACCTCCAAAACTTCCTACCCATATCTGGCCTTTTTTGTCTTTAATAACACTACGTACCAGATTATCAGTAACGTGTGTATGCTGGATAATTCTTTTTGTATCTCTTTCTATTTGGAAAATACCATTGCTGGTTCCTACCCAAATAATGCCTTCTTTGTCTTCAAAAAGTGAACGGACATCTTGATTTGTGTATCCTTCTGGGAAAACTTGTTGAAATATTTTTTTGTGTGTGTCATAAAACATGATTCCTCCATAGAATACACCAAACCATAAATTTCCTTGTTTATCGCATAAGGCTGTTTGGATGGAGTTACCACTAATATCATTTGTTTGTTCCGTATAGGTTGCTATTCTCTGTCCATCTTTTAACACATTGATTCCTCCTCCATCTGTCCCAACCCATAAATAATTTTGTTTGTCAAGACACACTGCGCTGGCGATAGGAGCATTCAGACTACTGCCTGATGAATAAGAGGAGTAGCTGAATGACTTAAATAAGGCTGTATTGGAGCTGAGAAAGTTTACACCTCCTCCCCAGGTACCAGCCCAAATGTTCTGATGTGAATCTTGAAATAGGCAACGAACCGTTGAGTTATTTAAGTTATATTCATTATCTCCAGCTTGGATAAATTGTATTTCTTCTGCTGTATTAAACAGGCTCTTAGAAAGATTTATAATAGCAATTCCTCCAAATTCAGTGGCAATCCATAATTCATTCTCATTAAATTGTTGGATATCGTAAATACGATGAGAAAGAGCTGGCTCTTTTTCTCCTAATCTGATAAATGTTTCTGTTTCGGGTTTATAAAGTGCTAATCCTTTTTCTGTTCCTACCCAAATATTTCCAGTGTTATCTTTAAAAATACATTGTACGTTATTGCTTGGTAGTGATTTATTGTCATTTTTATTATACGTAAAATTTTTAATTTTTTTGTCCTTAATAGACATAATGCTCATACCGTGCTGAGCATGGCCAATGTATAGGTTATCTTTGTGATCATCTATCACAGTCCAGATAGTATTGCTTGGAAGCCCTGGAACAGTTTCTTGATTGTAATGTGTAAATTTTCCTGTTTCCTTGTTTAAATATTCTATCCCTCTCCAGTAAGTTGTAATCCATAAATTCCCATCAGCTGCAATAGCTAAATCTGTTACGTCATTTGTTGCAATACTGTATGGATTATTTTTGTCATGCTGGAAGATTCTTTGCTCATTTGTTTGATAGTTGAAAGCATTTAATCCTGCACGTTGGGTGCCAATCCATAACACTGGGTCTTGAGGATCGTCTAATAGACAATTTAATTCATTTCCTGTCAGGTTGAGTGATTTTCCTTTCTCTTTTTTATAGAAAGGATTGAATACTCCTCCTTCTAGCTTATTCAGTCCATCTTCTGTCGCAAACCAGAGATACCCATTCTTGTCTTCTGCAATATCGATGATATAACTATTAGAAAGCTTTTTCTCTAAGCCTAACTTTTTGATGGTATATTGTTGGGCTTGAGCAATGAAAAATGGCATGCAGAATACAAGAGTAAAAAGATATTTCATATTGTTCATTTTTGTAGTCTCAAAAATAGCAATAATTACTGAATTAAAGATAGGTAAATCATTCAATGAGCGATTTGTAGTCGGTCATTGAATGATGTATGGATACGGATAATTTAAACAATCTGTAATTTTACAATCGAAAAATATAATGTTTAATCATAAATACTAATAATTATGAGGACAAGATTCTTAAAGGTTTCTTTACTCTGCGCATTTTTTGCAGCAGGGGTCTTTGTAACAGGATGTAGTGATGACAATGGATATTCGGATGTTGATGGGGAATCACCTGTTGCAGTGTTAAAAACGAACCATATTCAGAGTGGTGCAGGTCATGACTTCACAATTGAAGGTACTCTTACGGATGCAGATGGAATTTCTGCTATTAAATTGGAATGTGCTGATTTGTATTTAAACAAGACCATTGATTTGATAGAAATCTATGGTGAGCCAAAAACTTCTTATGATTTAAGCTATAAGTTTAGTATTTCAAAAGATGAGGTAGGAGAGCAATTTACGGTAAAAGTGACAGTAGTGGATGTTGGTGGAAGAGAAACATCACAGGATGTGCTGATTACTATGGATGGAGATTTTGAGGCTCCAGTATTTACTATAGCTCCAGATAAAACTATTACAGTTTTGATGAAAGCAGATCGGAATCCTCAGTATACATTGAATTTTACTGTAACTGATGATAGAAAACTGGATTATGCGACGATTGAGATTCCTGAGTTGACAGGATTTGAGACTCGTACGGTGAACGCAGAGGGGAAATCCTCTTTGACTTTTAAGGAAGCAATTGTTTTTCCTAATGCGAGTCAGGTTTATACCATTAATTTGACTGCCTATGATGCTGTAGGGAATAGTGTTGCTACTACATGTAATTTGACTGTTTCGGAAATGCCTGATTTTGAGAAAATGTATTTGGCAGATGTCGCTACAGATGAGGAGTTGAACAGTGATGTCTTTGGTGTGCCAATGGTTATCAATCATACTGGAGAATATCAATATAAGGCTCGTTATTATAATAAGGCTGCAGGCACAGAAATTTTCTTCCTCCCTCAGAAAACTAGCTTTACTCCGATTTGTTTTGGATTGGACCCGGAAGATTCTAATAAACTGACAGATGATCCGGAAACGGCTAAACCAATTGTGTTGGATACTCCTAATGTATATTATGAAATTGATATAAATGTAAAGGAATCTACTTATAGTATAAAAACTTATTCTGTAAGTGAAGCTACCAATCCGATAAATTATGAATATGGAGCACAATGTTTTGATGTATGGGAAAACGGATCTGAATTTATAAACTTCTATATAGGTTGGGGAAGCTCGCCACAAGATGCCGGAAATCACTTGTTTGCTCAAGACCCCAATAATCCACATCTGTTCTATTATCCCTCAGAAGGAACATGGAGTCTTTCGTCTGGAGAAGAAATGAACTTTATTATTTCTAACTATCATCCTGGAGGTTGGTGGGATCATGTAGAATGGAGATGCGATAATTCTACCGAAATCGAAAAATTTGGATATTACAGTAAGAAAAATGATGTAAATCCTAATTGGGAAGGAACAAACATGAAATGGGAAGATGGCTCTTCCGTACAAGATAACTGGGTGAAACCTGTTGTTGCAAATGGAGGAAACTATCGATTTGAGTTTGATGCTCATTTAGGTAGAGGTAAAATTGTCCCTGTAAATTAATTAACCAATAATCATAGAACATGAAAAAACAATTTTTAATTGTGTGTTTATTGCTACTTTCATTATGTAGCTATGCACAGACCCTTACCGTGAAAGGAACGGTAACTTCAGCGTCTGATAAAGAGCCTATGATCGGTGCTACAGTACAAATCAAAGGTACCGGAAACGGTTCTATTACCGGACTGGATGGTGATTATATATTGACAAACGTAGCTTCAAACGCTGTACTTGTCTTTTCTTCTATTGGATTTGATACACAGGAAATTCCCGTAAATGGAAAAACTGTTATTAATGTAGAATTGAAAGAATCTACCGAGTTGTTGGAGGAAGTGGTTGTTATTGGTTATGGTACAGTAAAGAAAAGTGATTTGACAAGTTCCATCTCTACAGTGAAAGGGGAAGAGATTACACAGACTGTGACGGGTAATGCCATGGATGCTTTGCAAGGTAAGGTAAATGGTGTACAAGTAGCAAGCGGTGGTGGTCCGGGTACTACTCCTAAGGTATTGATTCGTGGTGTTACTACTGTAAATGGCAGTAATCCGCTCTATGTAGTGGACGGTATGCCGGTAGGTGATAATATCAACTTCTTGAATAGTAATGATATTGAATCAATGGAAGTATTGAAGGATGCTTCTGCTGCGGCTATTTACGGTACTCGTGCTTCTAATGGTGTAATTTTGATTACAACGAAAAAAGGTAAAGCAGGAAAGGCTAATATTAACTTTACTACTTCTGTGGGTTTCCAGACTATCGCGAAACCTAAGATGGCAAATGCCAGTGAATATAAAGAGGTGTACAACAAGCGTTATACGAATGATGGTGCTACTTCTAACTGGAATGATACAGGAGCTACTACTAATCCGGGTGGAACTGACTGGTGGGATACTGTCGTAAACAAGACTGCTTTGGTTCAAAATTATGCGCTCAGTGTAGCAGGTGGAACAGACAAATTAGTGTATAACTTTAGTTTAGGTTACTATCGTAACAATTCTCAGTTTGATGTAGGTTATTGGGATAAGATAAATATTCGTTTGAATACAGAATATACTTTTAATAAATACGTAAAGATGGGTGTGGACATAGCTCCTCGTATGGAGTCTTGGGAAGATACTCCCGACCAGTTCTCTTCAGCTATGGGTATGGACCCGACTACTCCGGTGTTTAAGCCTGAATCAGAGTGGGTAGATAATGAGTATAATAATTATCAACGCTCTTATAACAACCAGGTTTGGAACCCGGCAGCTTCAATCGCCCGTTCAAACAGTCACTCACGCGAAATGGGGGCAATCTTGAATGCTTATTTGCAGGTAAATCCGATTCAGAAGTTGACTTTACGTACACAGTTCGGAACAAATGCGCATTTCCGTCGTTCGGATAGCTTTACTCCGGAGTTTAGTCTGGATCCACTGGAAAAGACAGATTTGAATGAGATTTCTCGTCAGTCACAGGAATGGTTAGATTGGAACTGGACCAATACAATTACTTATGCAGATACTTTTGCCGAAAAGCATAATTTGAATGTGATGGCAGGTTTTACTGCAGAACGTTATGCATGGTATAATACAAAAGCACTGCGTCGTGACTTGCCAAGCAATATGGATCAGATGCAGGAAGTCAATGCAGGTAATGCAGATAATGCAGAAGCTTATGGTGAAACTACATTTAACTCAATGGTTTCTTTCTTGGGACGTGTAATGTACAATTATGCTAACCGATATTATATTTCAGCTTCATTACGTGCTGATGGTTCATCTCGTTTCCCAACAGGCAATAAATACGCATTGTTCCCGTCAGTTTCTGCTTCTTGGCGTGTGACTAGTGAAGAGTTTATGCAAGAGCAGTCTCTTTTTAGCGACTTGAAAGTTCGTGGAGGTTGGGGTCGTGTTGGTAACCAGAACATTGACAATAACGCTACTCTGACTTTGCTGGATCAGACTCAGTATTATTTTGGAACTTCTCCTACATTGGCGAACGGTTACTTTATTTCTACAGTAGGTAATAATCAACTGAAATGGGAAACTGTAGAAGACTGGAACGTTGGATTGGATATGTCATTCCTTGACTCTCGTTTAGGTGTCACTTTTGAATATTTCCAGAAGAAGTCAAAAGATATGCTTTATGAAAAGCAGAATATTTTTGCCATTGGTTATCCAAACTGGAATAGTACAGTATGGATGAATGTAGGTAGCATGAAGGCTTATGGATGGGAACTTGGAATCGATTGGCGTGATCAGAAAGGTGATTTCTCTTACAATATCGGTTTGAACTTGTCTTCTGTACGTAATAAGGCCATTAAGTTCTCTGGTGATGGACCGATTTATACAGGTGGATTTAACAGTGATCAGATTATTTGTAATGAAGATGGAGGTTTGATTTCTCGTTTCTATGGATATGTGGCAGATGGTTTGTTCCAGAATTGGGAGGAAGTGTATGCACATACTGACGAGCATGGAAATCTGATTCAGCCTAATGCTCAGCCTGGAGATATTCGCTTTAAAGATTTGAACCATGATGGTAATCTGGATGCAAATGATAAGACTTACATTGGTAATCCTTATCCTGATTTGATGGTAGGCTTGAACTTAGGATTCGCTTATAAGAACATTGATTTTGCTGCGAACTTCTATGGTACAATAGGTAATGATATATTTAATACAACAAAAGGATATTATTCTGGTGTTAATGGACAGAATGTATGGGCTGGTACGTTAAATAAAGCGTGGGATGGAGAAGGTACAAGTTATGATATTCCGCGTTTGTCATACAATGATTTAAACCTGAACTATCAGCGTGTGTCTAGCTTCTATGTAGAAGACGGTTCTTATCTGCGTTGTAAATTGCTTCAGATTGGATATACATTGCCAAAACAGTGGGTAGGAGGAGCAAACTTGCGTATTTCATTCTCAGCGCAGAATCCGTTTACTATTACCGGTTATTCTGGTATGGATCCGGAACGTCCTATGTTAAATGCAAATGGTAGTGTTATTGAAACAGGTATTGACAACATTGCTTATCCGAATCCACGTACATTCTTGTTTGGTATAGACTTTAAATTTTAATTCTTGAATAACTATGAAACAGCTATTAACAATATTGACATTGTTTGGCTCTCTGACTTTTACTTCTTGTGAGGATTTCTTGACAGAAGAAGTACGAGGCCAGCAAAACCTTGATACTTATTTTACTACGGCTGATGAGTGTGAGGCTTATATAACAGGCTGCTATCAGGATATTACCTGTGGCGGATGGTGGAACATTAATACCGTTTGGCTTTTGTCGGAAATGTGTAGTGACGACGCTTGGATGGGAAATACTACACAGAGTCAGAGTGATTATATTTCATTGGCACATTACCAAGGTAATGGAGCAAGTAATGGTCCTATTTCCAATTTCTGGCAATATCGTTATAAAGGTATTCTGCGCTGTAATGTCGCTATTGACCGAATCAGCAATGCTGAACTGGAAGACAAGGAACTGCAGGCACGCTTGGTAGCAGAAGCTCGCTTCTTGCGTGGATATTTCTATTTTGAACTGGCCAGAAACTTTGGAGGTGTACCTTTGATTACAGAGTTCAAGATGCCGGAAGAGATTCAGGGTATAACCCGTGCGTCATTGGAAGATACTTATAAATTTATCGAGGAGGATTTGATTGCTGCTGCTGATGTATTGCCGAAGCGTAGTGAATATGCGGATGCTGATATGGGTCGTGCTACAAGTGGAGCAGCACTTGGTTTGTTGGGTAAAGTTTATCTGTATCAGGAAAAATGGACAGAAGCTCGCGATGTATTACAGAAGTTGATTCCGGAATCTGGCTATACCGGTGAAGACGCACAGACTACAGAGTATGATTTGCTTCCTAACTTTGGCGATGTATGGGATAAAGATTTCGACAATAGTGTGGAAAGCCTTTTTGAGGTACAATATGAATATCATGCTACATTGGCTGTAGGAGGTTCACTTTCTACTATAACAGGTGCCCGTAGTTGTGGTGCTGCTTTGGGTGATGGATGGGCATGGTGTCAGCCAACTGCCAATTTAGAGGCCGCTTATAGTGAAGATGATGAACGCCGTGAATGGACTATCATTAAGACTGGCTGTACAGAAATTAAAGGTGAAACAGAAGAGAATTTCGCTAAAATTCTGAATGACAATAAGGACATATCTGTATATGATGACTGTGTAGAGAAATATAATCTGCCAGAGAACAGCCTGGTAATTGATCCTTCAGGTCACAAGTCAGCTCGTATTATTCGTAAATATTACCTTCCTTTGAACGATCGTCCTGAGGTTTATAATACAGATAAGAGCCCGCTTAATCATCGTATTTTGCGTTATGCAGATGTGTTATTGATGTATGCAGAGGCTTGCAATGAACTTCAAGATGACACTCATGCACAAGCAGCATTGAACAGAGTCCGTAATCGTGCTGGACTGGCTTCTGTAAGCGTAACTGGAAATGAACTTCGTCATGCCATTCGTAACGAACGTCGTTTGGAGTTAGCTTTCGAACAGAATCGTTTGTACGATATTCGTCGTTGGAAGGACGATAATGGAAAACCGGTGATTGCAAATCTGATGGGTGAAAATGGCTCATTTGTAAAATGGAATACAGATCCTGCTACTCGTGATGCAATGGAGTGGGATAATCAGGGTGAAGCAAGCGATAAGGGTAAGTCATTCCGTGAAGATCGTGATCTTCTTTTCCCAATTCCTTTGTATGAAGTAACTATGTCTAACGGTTCTATCGAACAGAATCCGAACTGGAATTAAAATATAACGAAATTCTAGGTTATATGTATGCCATTCAGAGGAATGTGTATGTTCCTCTGAATGGCATTTCTATTTAAAAATCAAGATAATGAAAGGATATTCAATCGTATTGGGCTTATTAGCTCTGACTGCATGTAGTGATAGTAATAATACTCCAGAAAATCCTGGAGATGGAGGCGATTCAGGAGAGATTGTCAGTGTAGAGAAAAATGTGACAGTTGATGCCGGACAAACTTTCCAGAAAATGGTTGGATTTGGTGCATCTGATTGCTGGACGCCTGCATATATTGGAAAGTATTGGACCAGTAGCCGTGACCGTATTTCTGAACTTTTGTTTTCTTCTGAGATTGTAGATGGGCAACCGAAGGGAATCGGGCTTTCTATGTGGCGTGTGAATTTGGGAGGAGGAAGTACGGAACAAGGAGATGAAAGTGGAATTGTGGACAAATCTCGACGTGCGGAGTCTTATCTGACAGATAATTTGTCATTAGATTGGACACATTGTGAGGGACAGCGTTATTTCATGAGTCGTGCAAAAGAATTTGGTGTCAATAATTATGTGCTTTTTAGTAATACTCCTCCAGTACAGTACACTCTGAATGGTAAAGGATTTTCTCAGAATGGAGGCAGTGCGAACCTGAAAGCGGACTGTTATGATGATTTTGCTGCTTATATGGCAGAGGTCGCCAAACATTATGTGGATGAAGGGTTCTCTGTCAGCCATATTTCTCCGGTTAATGAACCTCAATATAATTGGGATGGAAATGGTCAGGAAGGTAGCGGATGGAAGAATGAAGAGATAGCTAAGCTTGCAAGAGAACTTGATTCGCAACTGACTCAAAAAGGACTTTCTACTAATATTTTATTAGGAGAATCTGGAGATTGGGAGTATCTTTACAAGGTGAAAGACGATGCAAACCGTAGTAATGTGCTTTCTGCATTCTTTTCGACCTCATCATCTGCTTATGTGGGCGATTTATCGCATGTGAAGAATTTAATTTGTGGACATAGTTACTGGACAGATGGGACATGGGATGGAATGCGTGAGGTACGGAAGAAAGTGGCAGAAGCTGCTACACAGTATGGCGTGGAAGTTTGGCAAAGTGAGTGGAGTATGCTGGGAGATAATTATAGTTCGTCTGAGTTTGTGGGATATGATGCGGCCTCGGAAATGGATATTGCTTTGTATATGTCTAAGGTGATTCATAATGACCTGACAGTTGCCAATGTAACATCCTGGAATTATTGGGTGGCTATGGATGTTTCAAGATGGGGACAGAAAAACCGTTTCCTGTTGATTTCACTGACGCCGAAGGGATGGGCTGGAGATAAAGAAAGTGTGGATAATCTGGAAGAAGAGGGAAGTTTTAATGCTACTGCCACTTTATGGGTATTAGGAAACTATAGCCGTTTTATTCGTCCTGATTATCAGCGAATTTCTGCTACTTTAAATGAGTCCATGAGCTTCTTTGGTTCTGCTTGGATCTCACCGCAGCAGGATTGTATCGTAGCTGTGTATACAAACTTATCAAGTAAGGGAGTACGCTTAAAAGAGACACGTCAAAATTGGCCTGGAGAACTTAAGTCTATAAAAACTTATACAACTTCTGCAAATAAACAATTGGTTGAAAAGGTTTTAGGAACTGAAGACTCTGTTGTGTTAGATGCAGAGAGTGTAACAACAGTAGTTTATGAACTAAAATAAAAAAGTTATATGAAGAACAAGGCTTTTTTTATTATTCTTTTGGGGCTGTTGGTATGTACTGTAGTGCAAGCCCAAGTATCTTTTGGCGAAGCCAAAAAATTCAATGAGAATTGGTTATTCAGCTTGTCAGACGATAGTCTGAGCACTTCTGCATCGTATGATGACAGTAAGTGGCGAAAGCTGGATTTACCGCACGACTGGTCGGTAGAAGGACAGCTTTCTCCTTCACTGGCAAGCTGTACCGGTTATTTGCCGGGTGGTATAGGCTGGTATCGGAAACATTTTCAGGTTACCGATAAGGCTGCACGCCATTATATCTATTTTGAGGGAGCATATAACCGTAGCGAAGTTTATCTGAACGGACATTTGCTCGGTAAACGTCCGAACGGATACATATCCTTTATGTATGACATGACTTCCTACCTGAAGGAAGGAGATAACGTGCTGGCAGTCCGTATTGATCATAGCCGTTATGCCGATTCACGCTGGTACACTGGTTCCGGAATTTACCGGGATGTGTGGATGATTTCCGCTCCTGACATTCATTTTGCCCAATGGGGAATAGGCTGGCACGCTACTTCGCTGACCGATAAGCAGGCGGTAGTGGCAGTCGATATGGAAGTGGAGAAACATGTGAAGGCTACTGGCGCATTGGAGGTCTCTGCGGCACTTTATGATGCAGATGGTACACTGGTAGCACAGGGCCGTAAGAAAGTGGCGGATAAAGCTGAGGGCATTGCGAAAGAAACAGTATCATTAAAGGTGAAGAAGCCTCGCCGCTGGAATCTGGATGCACCTTATCTGTACACGCTGAAGACAGAGTTGCTTTGTGACGGGAAACGGATAGATGGCAGTTCGACGAATGTAGGTCTCCGTACGTTGAAGTTTGATGCCAACAAGGGATTTGCCCTGAACGGAGAGTGGATGAAGGTGAAAGGAGTGTGTCTGCATCATGATGCAGGTGTACTGGGTGCGGTAGTTCCTCCTGAAGTATGGGAACGTCGTCTGAGAAACCTGAAAGAAATAGGTGTGAATGCCATCCGTATGAGCCATAATCCGCAGGCGCCGGTATTGTATGATTTATGTGACCGAATGGGCTTCCTGGTGATGGATGAGGCTTCGGATGAATGGGAATTCCCGAAACGGAAATGGATAAAGGGATGGAATGTCGGTGAACCAAGTTATGACGGAACATTTGATTTCTTTGAGGAATGGATTGAACGCGATGTGACGGATATGGTACGTCGTGACCGGAATCACCCTTGTATATTCTTGTGGAGTATCGGCAATGAGGTAGACTATCCGAATGACCCTTATTCTCATCCGGTTCTGGATGGTACAACCATTAACCAGCCTATGTTTGGAGGATACAAGCCTGATGCGCCGGATGCCATGCGTATCGGTAAGATTGCGAAACGTCTGGCAGCCTGTGTACGTGCGGTAGATACTTCACGTCCTGTTACCGGTGCATTGGCCGGAGTGGTAATGTCGAATCAGACAGAGTATCCTCAAGCCGTAGATGTAGTAGGATATAATTATACGGAAAACCGTTATGACGAAGACCATGCCACTTATCCTGACCGTGTAATCTACGGTAGTGAAACCGGTGTGGGAATTGAGGCTTGGCATGCGGTACGCGACAAGGAATTTATTTTCGGACAGTTCCTCTGGACGGGTACGGACTATCTGGGTGAATCAGGCAGATGGCCTTCCAGAGGTTTGTATACCGGTTTGCTGGATTTTGGCAGCTTCCCCAAACCACGCGGATACTTCCGTGCTTCGCTTTGGAGTGAAAAACCTGTGACTTACATCGGTACATATCCCAAGCACGACTGGGTATCAATGGATGCATGGGATTTGTGGAACTACGAACCGGGCCAGTTGATTCGGGTGGTTTGTTATACCAATGCACCGCAGGCTCGTTTGTTGTTGAACGGAAAAGAAGTAGGCCAGATGAAGCCTTACGACGATAAGAGCGGTATCATTTATTGGGATATTCCTTATCAGGATGGGGAATTGCGTGCAGAAGGTTGTGATGCAACAGGAAAAGTGCTTTCCTCTTATACAATCAAGACCTCTGGACGTCCATACGCCTTGCGGGCTACTGTGGATAAGGAAGTCTTGTCACCGGATAAGGCTACTGCACATGTAACAATCGAAGTGGTGGATGAACAAGGTACTATCGTAAAATTAGGCGATAACGACGTTACCTGTCAGATTGAAGGTCCGGCACGTTTGTTGGGACTGGAAGGTTCAAATAACGGAGATATGAGTGATTATACAGATAATCACCACCGTGCTTTCCACGGACGTTTGCTGGCTTATATCCAGACTACAGGTGAGAAAGGTGAGATTCGTGTGAAACTGACTTCTCCTCTTTTGAAAGGAACGGAAGTGGTATTGAAGGCTGAGTAATCCTCCTTAGGCAGTACTGCTGTACTTCCGTGAAAGTACTGGAGTACTGCCAGGGAAGTACTACGGTACTGCCTAAGAAGTACTGAAACGTGCCGGCAGGCTGTCTGAAAAGCGCCTGCCGGCACGCTTTGTTTTCCGGCATCTGATAAAGTGATAGCCTGTTCGTGTTTCTGGAACAGGTGATTTGATTTTATAGGGAAGCCGGATAGTTTAAGTTTTCTTCGGTGAGCTGTTCCAATATCTCATGCAGGAACTTGGCTGCTTCCCATTTGGCCATAGGAAGATTCATCATCAGGTAGTTTCCGCAGTCTTTTGCACTGGCTCCCGGCACTTCACCTTCATAATCGGCGATGAAGCGGAAGGTTTCTGTCATCAGCGGAGCAATGTCTTTGGACTGCAGGTCACCTTTTACTATCAGGTAGTTTCCGGTCAGACAGCCCATTGGTCCCCAATAGATAATCTTGTCGGCCCATACCGGATGATTGCGCAGGAAAGTAGCTGCCAGGTGTTCAATGGTGTGGATAGCGGCAGGACCTAAGGCCGGTTCACGGTTAGGCTCTTTCATACGAATATCGAAGGTTGTGACGATTTCACCTCCAACTTCATCTTTGCGTGACACGAAAATACCGCGTTGCAAACGAATATGGTCTACTGTAAAGCTTGGTATCTTTTTCATAAAGCGATTATAGTTTGTTGGGTAATGCTTTCAGGAAAGTTTCAGTAACGTGGAAAGAACGGTCGGCCATTTCCCCCCAGAAATTCTGGTATTGTTCAAAGTGCTTGTCAGCTCCCGGAGTGTCACTGATGATGCGGAAACTGATGAAAGGAATCTGATAAAGGTAGCACACCTGGGCAATGGAAGCCGATTCCATATCTACAGCCAGTCCTTCCGGGAAGTTATGCTTGATTTCGTCCAGTTCGCTGCGGTCGGTAATAAACTTGTCGCCTGTGCATATCAGACCTCCGTGGATAGCCGTTTCTGTATCGAGTGAAAGGGCACACTGGAAGAGGGTTTCATTTCCCTGGAAGAAAGTAGGGAGACCCTGGATCTGTCCGTAGGCATTGCCTTCGCCGCACCATACGTCATGGTACACAATCTGCTGGCTGACTACTACGTCCATTACTTTCAGGCAGGCGTCGATTCCTCCGGCTACTCCGGTGCTGATGATGCAGTTGGGCTGGAAGTTGCGGATAAGTTCGACCGTTCCGGCAGCGGCATTCACTTTGCCGATGCCACATTGCATCAGGATAATGGTATTTTGCTTGATGTTTCCTTCAATGTAGGTGAAGGGACCTTCTTTGCGTTCAGTCTTGTTCTCGAGTTGATTAGCCAGTTGCTTCTGTTCGGAAGACATGGCCGTAATGATTCCTATTTTCATGCGTTAAAAAAGATTTTCAGCGGCAAATTTACGACTTTTCAGGCAGTATTGTGTTATCTTTGCCTGCCGAAAACATTAATTATGAATAATATGAACTTGTTCAAGAAACTATTACCCGATGTCGCGGTAATCGTGCTTTTTGCCCTTATTTCGTTTGCGTATTTCTATCCTGCGGTAAATGAAGGACGAATTCTGGCTCAGCACGATGCGGTAGCCGGCATCGGTTCTGGACGTGAAATGAGTGAATACCTGGAGAAGACGGGGGAACGTACGCGCTGGACAAACTCCATTTTTGGAGGAATGCCTACCTACCAGATGTCTCCGAGCTATGACTCTACCGATACGTTGGGCTGGATTCAGCAGGTATATCATCTGTTCCTGCCTACTTACGTGTGGTATGTGTTTGTCATGCTGCTGGGCTTCTACATCCTTTTGCGTGCATTTGATTTTAAAGTGTGGATGTCAGCCTTGGGTGCCATTATCTGGGCGTTCTCGTCTTATTTCTTCATCATCATTGCGGCCGGTCATATCTGGAAGTTTGTAGCACTGGCTTATATTCCTCCTACCATTGCCGGTATGGTGCTGGCTTATCGTGGTAAGCTGTTGGCTGGGGGGATTGTGACAGCCTTGTTTGTGGCCTTGCAGATTGTGGCTAACCATCCGCAGATGAGTTACTATTTCTTGTTTGTCATGCTGTTCATGGCCATTGCGTATGGAGTGATGGCATGGCGGGAGAAGAAGATGCCTCAATTTATCAAAGCCAGTGTGGTACTGGTAATTGCCGGTCTGTTGGGCGTGTGTGTGAACTTGTCAAACTTGTATCATACGTATGAGTACAGTAAGGAGACCATGCGCGGTAAAAGTGAACTGGTAAAGGAGAATAGTGCAAACCAGACCAATAGTGGATTGGAACGAAGCTACATCACACAGTGGAGTTATGGCATCGGGGAAACTTTCTCGTTGCTGGTTCCGAATGTGAAAGGAGGAGCCTCTGTTCCTTTGGCTCAAAATGAGAAAGCCATGGAGAAGGCCGACCCTAACTATATGGGATTGTATAGTCAGCTGGGACAGTATTGGGGTGAACAGCCGGGTACTTCCGGTCCGGTATACGTAGGTGCCTTTGTCATGTTCCTCTTCATTCTGGGATTGTTTATTGTAAAAGGACCGATGAAGTGGGCATTGGTGGGTGGAACCGTATTCTCCATATTACTTTCCTGGGGACATAACTTTATGGGCCTGACAGATTTCTTTATTGACTATGTGCCCATGTACAGCAAGTTCCGTGCGGTATCTTCTATTCTGGTTATTGCAGAGTTTACCATACCGTTGCTGGCCATTATGGCGTTAAAAGAAGTGGTAGAACGTCCGCAGTTGTGGAATGAATCACGTAAGTCTTTCTATATTACTTTTGCTTTGACGGGAGGTCTTTCTTTGCTGTTTGCATTGGCGCCAGGCTTCTTCTTCCCTTCGTATGTGTCTTCTGCCGAAATGAACGCATTGCAGAATGCGATTCCGGCCGATCAGCTGGCTCCGATTTTAATTAACTTGGAAGAGATACGTAAGTCCATCTTTACTTCGGATGCCTGGAGGAGCTTCTTTGTCGTATTGATAGGAGCTGTGTTGTTATGGGGATACTGTGCCGGAAAACTGAAAGCACAGCTGCTGGTTGGTTTGCTGGCTTTGCTTTGTCTGGTAGATATGTGGAGTGTAAACAAGCGCTATCTGTATGACGAGCAGTTTGTGGCAAAGGGCACAGAAATGCAGCCTTTCCTGGAACCTTCGGAGACAGACAAGCAGATACTTCAGGACAAGTCTCTGGATTATCGTGTATTGAATCTGTCGGTCAATACCTTTAATGAGAATAATACAGCCTACTGGCACAAAAGTATTGGAGGGTATCATGCAGCGAAGCTTCGCCGTTATCAGGAAATGATTGATGAGCACATTCAGGGTGAAATTACGGCTCTGTATAAGACTTTACCCTCGGTAGGAGCTGATTTAAGTCAGGTAGGTGATACGTTGACTCCGGTGCTGAATATGCTGAATACACGTTATTTCATCATTCCGTTGCAGCAGGGCAAGACTATTCCGATGTTTAATCCTCATGCATTAGGCAATGCCTGGTTTGTTAACGAGGTGCAGTATGTGAACAATGCCAATGAAGAAATAGAAGCGTTGCATCAGGTAAATCCGGCCCACGTAGCAGTGGTAGATAAAAAGTTCCAGAACGAAGTGAAAGCTTCTGTAGGTGCCGACAGCCTGAGTACGATTGTATTGACCAGCTATGAACCTAATGCGTTGAAGTATGAGGTAAACTCTCCGAAGGGCGGTACGGTAGTCTTTGCTGAGATTTACTATCCGGGATGGCGTTCGTTCATTGATGGAGAAGAGGTATTGCATGGCCGTGCAGATTATATCTTGCGTGCGATGAATGTACCAGCTGGAAAGCATGTGGTAGAATTTACCTTTGACCCGCAATCACTCCATGTGACGGAAACTATTGCTTTCATTGCATTGGGCATATTGGGCTTGGCAATATTGGTCGCCATTGTGCTGGCTCTAAAGAAAAATAAGAAGTAAACAGGCCGGGAAGTTTGTTTGAAGAAATAAAAGCGTTCCAGTGAAGAGGCTCAGGCCACTTAACTGGGACGTTTTTTAGTTTTCAGGGCCCGGATGACAAACCAGGCATGACGCAGTACGGTAGATACTACACCGTAATGCTTGCACATGATGCGGAAACGTTCTTTTAGGGAAGCTTTGTGGTTGCGTGTAGTCATTCCTTCATTCAGGTAGTCGATAAGCACCAGATGAGTGTGGTGGAGTACCTGGCTTTTCTTCATGATGCGGATGCACCAGTCAAAGTCTGCTGAAAAACGATAATGAAGGTTGTAGGGCTCTACAAGGTCACGTCGTGCGAAGAAAGCCTGGTGACATACGAGCATGCCTTCCTTGAAACTTTTCCAGTTCAGGTTTTCTGGAGGAGCCAAGCGGCGCATGTGCAGGAAGTGTCCTTCTTCGTCCACAATGGCTGTGTCACCATATAGCACATCCGGAAGTGTGGACTCTGTAATGGAGTGTACCATCAGCTGGAGAGTATCATCCTCATGCAGTTCGTCGCCTGCATTCAGGAAGCAAAGGTAATCACCGGTGGCCAGCTTGATTCCCTTGTTCATGGCATCATACAGTCCTTTATCCGGCTCACTGATTACGGTATGTATATGTTCCTTGTATTGTTCAATGATTTGTAAAGTTCTGTCCTTGGAACCTCCGTCCACGATGATGTATTCCACATTCTTGTAGGTCTGGGTGATGACACTCTGAATAGTGTCCTCCAGTACGGCTCCGGCATTATAAGTAACCGTGATGATGGAAAACTTCGGATGTAAATGATGAATGTTATGCATTTTTTCCGGTGATGTGGTTGTATATTTGAATGTATTGGCTGGCTACAGTTGCTTCAGAGTAGGTTGTCACAGCCTTGCGATAGGCTTCGGAGCTTAATGTTTCGTAGTCTCCCTCTGTCAGCGTCCAGCAAATGCCGTTGGCCAGGTCGTCAGCCGATTTATATTGGGCCACGTAGCCATTGTGTAAATGGTCAATCATTTGCGGAATACCTCCTACATTAAATCCTACACAAGGAATGCCACAGGCCATTGCCTCGACAATGGTATTTGGTAGGTTATCCTGCAAGGAAGGAGTGACGTAGAGGTCGACGGCATTGTATATATCTACCAGCTCTTTTTCATTGCTCACGTAATTCATGGGATAGATAGGGAAGGGGAAAAGTGATTTGCACTGTTCGGCCTGACTTCCTAATACCACTACTCCTAATTGCTGACTCAATTCCGGTTCCTGTTGAGCCAGCAGTTTGCATGCTTCAATCAGGTAGTCTATTCCTTTACGCTTATCCGTAATTTTCATGGAACCGAACAAAAGAAGCTTCTTGTCGGTGGGCAGGTGCAGCTTTTCGCGTGCGAATTTCTTGGCACGCGGCTTGAATAGATTGGTATTAATCGCATTGGGAATGTTTGTAATGGTGTGTTCTTGCAGCAGGCTGCTTTTGCGTGCCATGGCTTCCAGCCATTGGCTGCAGGCGATAAACGTGATGGGAGCCGTAGTGTAGAGCTTTTGCTTTTTATGGAATGTCTTTTCCGACAAGTCATGATGATGAGGCTTCAGTAGAAGCGGACAGTCATGACATTGTGCGGTATATTTCTCGCATTCCCCGGAATAATGGCAGATGCCGGTGAAAGGCCACATGTCGTGCATAGTCCATACCACAGGCTTTCCGGAAGCAAGAATGCGCTGGATATCTTTCAAGGAAAGCATGCCTTGGTTAATCCAATGCAGGTGAATCACATCTGCCTGACGGAATTCTGGTAAGGAGGTAATATCTGTACCCGTGTTGGCAATATCCACCGCAAAAAGGTTATGCCGTTTGAATCCGTTGGCTGCCCAGATGACAATTCGTTCCCAGGTGAACTGCCAGATTCTGCGCCATGATTTCTTGAGGGCAACCACCGTCACCTGATCGGTTTGCTTGTTACGGACCAGCATCTTGGCTTTTATTCCGTTGTTCTTTAAAGCTTCCATCAGTCGGTTGGCTGCGATGGCAGCTCCTCCGATGCGTTCTGCGGTATTGATGATCAGTACTCTCATTAGTCTGTCGGCTTAATTTTATTGCAAAGGTACATTATTCTTTTTTGAAAGCATGCTACCGGTTAAATCTTTTTAGCAGGACTTCCGAAAGTTCACGGCTGTAATTTTCCAGGTTGTAGGTCGTTTCTGCAAGTTTTCTACCGTTTTCTCCCATTTTGAGGGCTTGTTCCGGATGGTCATGCAGATATTGTAAAGCCTTTTCCCATCCTGCCACATCACCGTAATCTACTAACATACCGGCTTGTTCCAGTTCCAGATTCATTTCAAAGTTGGTGTTTCGGGTTGAAATGATTGGAAGCCCGAGTGCCAGTGCCTCTACCAGCGTAGTTAGTCCGACAGTGTAAGGATAGTTAAGGCAGGAAATGACGACAACTTTTGAGCGAGCTACCTCCAGTGCTAACTGATACGGTATGATACCTTCTACTATGTGGATATGGATATTGTTTTTCCCTTGAAACCGGTTGGTGATTTCCTCATATTTCTGGTCACCGTTAGCTGGGGAAGTATAGAGGTCGAATTCCAGTCCGGTATGGCTGAAAGCCTGGAGTAAGGTTGCCAGATCTCGATTTTCCTTTCCTGTAGAGATGAACTCTTTGTCTTTCGCCTCATTCCGCATGCGGTCGTAGAAGTCCAGATCGGCCCCCCAATGGATAAGGTACATGTCTTTTTCTTTTACCTTTCCAGTTTTCAGGGAATCGTCTATTAATGCCTTGCTGAAAAAGAACATACAGTCTATACCCTTATAGAAAAGGCGGGAAAGAAGATTTTTCAGCCAACCTTTGCTTTGGGGGACGGCTTGGTGATGCCAGACGGCTATTGGTTTACGGAACAGGCCGAGAGCTCGTAAGAATATGAGAAGTTCCAGTCCCCGGTAAGAGGTGCCATAAACTACATCATAATTTTCTTTACACCTCAGAATGGCGTGTAGGTTATACCACATCAGTTTCCAGCGTGAGGTGAAATGTTTGTATGGGTGAAGCACTGGGTCAATCCCGTTTTTAGGGAAGTGGGTAAGTCCGTATAGGATATGTCCAGGATGTGTATGCTCCTTCCATTCTTTTAGGGCAGAAGCAATAGGTCGGGTGTGGTAATAGTATATTTTCATGCGCCGAAGTCTCCTTTCAATGTACGTTTGATGCGTCGTATGGCCTTTGCCATGAATGAATTGGTGCGGGCATAGTAGCGGACATAGGCATTACGTGCCTGTATATTTTCTTCTATAGGGGAAATCTTTTTTACAGGAAGTCGCTCCATGTACAATTCGGATGCGTACAATCCTCCTCCGCCGCAGTTGGTACCGCTTCCATCGAATCCTTCGTTTTGCACCAGCGATTTCCCGACGTTAAGCGAGAGTATGCCTTTTAGAAAAAGTGAAGCATTCCAGCGAATGGCCCATGAATTATTTTTACCTTCAATTTGCCGGCGCAGCATACGGGTGTAACCATATTTGCCGTTAAAGTCGAAGGTATAGGTAAGCTTTCTGCTTTCCAGTTCTGTCAGCAGTGCCTTTCCGTCGGCATTGAAATGTTTCCAGGCGCGGTCCCAGGTACCCCAACCCCAGCTTCCGGTCCATTTAATGAGAAAAGTATCGGGCAGGGAGGGGTCATGAGTAAAATCACAGGCCTGGATATGACCTACCCGCTCTTCATCACGATAAGTTTCCAAGGCATCATTCATGAACTGCAGGAAATGAGGGGCCACGACGAGGTCGTCTTCCAGTACGATGACACGACCGTAACGGTTTATCAGGGTTGTCACTCCATCGATGATACTACGGGCGAGTCCCCAGTTTTCCGCACGTTCGGTAATGGTTATTTTCTTGAATCCTTGTATTGACCGGATAAAAGCGCGTACTTCTTTTACGGCAGCCTGTGATGTTTCATCTTTTGCCGCATCCGAATAGATAAACAATTCGCTTTCGGCTGCCAGTTCATTTTTCAGTAGTGCCTGGATATTCCGGCGGACATGTTCCGGACGGTTATATACAAATAGCAGGATAGGTGCGTAGGTGTTCGTCATTTTATTTGAGGGATTTTACTAATTTAATGATTCGGTTTCCGAAGTGTTTCCAGTTGTTCTCATCCAGAAAGCTCCGATAGTCTTCAAAGGATATGGGAGTCGTTTTATAGCAAGCGACCGTTTTTTCTATATCCTCGTAGTTATGAAACGTGTAGACGTTCAGGCGCTTTTCACGTGCATAATCCTTAAATGAACCTACTTCTGGTCCGATAATCTTGCTTCCGAAAGAGAGTGAATCCATCAGAATTCCTGAACTCAGCACCGAATCAGGACAATAAGGGGCAAGCACAAACGCCGATTTCCGGATATAGTGTGCCAGTTCCTCGAATGAAGGGCTTTCACAGATAAAAGTGACGTTCGGGGGCGCTATCTGGCGTATCTCATTGGCTAATGAATTCGGTGAACATTTTCCAATAATACATACTTTGAGGTCTTGCGGGTTGTTCTTCAGATAGGAAAGATATTCCAGTACTCCTTTATAGGGTGAGATGTTTCCCCAGATAAGTATGTCGTATTCCGGTATTTCTGCAGGTAGTGATTCCGGCAGACGGTTTTTGGTAGGATGATGAAGGAAATGTATCTTTCCGGCGGCATAGGGATAATGAGCCTCAATCATTTTCACACCTTCGGTGGCATGCGTCAGGATAAGGTCCGATTTTTGTGCGATGAAGCGGGTGAGGAATTTTTTCAATCGTGCATGGCCTCCAGCATGAGGCTTTTTGTTGTGTAATACCCATACTATTTTTCGTCCGCATAGTTTCAGCAGTATGACGAAGCAGACTGCCACAACAGACTGCAATGGTCCGTATTTGAAATCGGGAATACTTTCAAACCAGTTAAATATAAATACATCTCCCCACCGTTTGGGAGGCAGCAGGCTGAACAATGGGTTCTTGTGTGGCGGATTGACCACTTTGGATACATTTTCCTGTTCTAATGCAGCTACAAAATCACGGATATAAGGATTGGCCTTTTGGTGAGGAAGGATGTGCAAACGTGGAAAAACGGTGAAGCGAATCATATTCTTACGATTTTAACAGATGATGAACTGGCTGCAGTCGCGAATGAAATACAATGGTGTGAAAAATGACTTGATACATGATTGCAGCGGGTTGTGATAGGGATAAAGCTGTTTACGGTTGTGGCAGCAGAGCATACAGCTTTGCAGAATGCCCCATAAATTCCCTTTTTTCATGCAACGTATAATTTTTGCAGCTGCATAGTCTGTAAAGGGGTAATCGCTTAGAGCCATGAAATAACGTTGGGTAATTTTGCGCTTATCCTTATTGCTTAGGGTTTGTACTGCGGATACCAATCCTTTCAGCAAGCTGTAGTGGCTGCTGCTCAGATAAGAAGTGGCTTGGGGATGACGGCGCCAGTACACCAATGCTTCATTTATGAATCTTATAGGTCCGCAGGTCACGGCTGCCAGCATCAACAGTGAATCGTAGGATATACGATGTTCCTTTTCCACAGCTTCCATGAAGCGCGGAAGGATGGTGCGGCTGAAAAAGCATTCATGACCGGGCACATAGGGTTTCATCAATAGGAAAAGCGGGTTATAAAGTACGTTGGATGAATTTTTCATTCCCAGGGAGTGTGTGATGTCTGTTGTGAAGAGCTGGGAATTGTGGAATAACAGGCTGTAGCCTTCGACGTGTTTCATCAGTACCTCAATCTTGTCGGTACGCCAAATGTCATCCTGGTCGGTCGAGGCAATGTATTCTCCTGTAGCCCGGGTGAAAGCGGTTGAGAAATTATAGTTGAAGCCCAGTGACTGTTCGTTCACAAACAGCTTTACGCGGGAATCCTTCTGCTGGTATTCGCGGACAATTTCAACTGTACGATCGGTAGAACGGTCATCCTGGATAATCAGTTCGTAAACGGGGCAGGTTTGGTTCAGGATGGATTCAATCTGTTCCCGGAGATATTTCTCTCCGTTATAGGTACACATTACTACCGAAACTTTTACCTGTGGCGTAAGGGCTTCTTTCATAAAAGGTTTTATTTGTAATTTCTATCTGCAAAAGTAATAAAGATAGATAAACTTATCTTATTTTTTTCTTGTCTTCTTCAGCAGATAGCTGAGGCTTTCCTTGAAGGTTTCTGAACCGCATATCCACATCAGTCCTCCATAGAGTATGGCTGTAACGGTTATCTTGGTAAGGATGAGCAGATAGATGTCAGTTATATGCCCAGTGATAAAGTAGGCCGCAGCTATGGCAAGTAGAGCTATACCAGCATACGGAACTACATCTTTTAGTGCGGCCCATAGAGAAAGTTTTATCTCACGGAACACAAAATAATGCCATACAAACAGCCATCCGATATTAATAGCCACATAGACTGTCAGCATGTTTTTCAGTCCGTACGGGCTGAGTATCAGCATGGCAATCAATTGCAGGATGCCCAATGTGATGGTATTCCACATGAAGATATTGGATTTCCCTTTGCTGATAATAAGGTTTGAATAGAGGGCTGTAATGGGGATAAATGCGCCACCTATTGCAAGTATTTGCAGGATATGTGCGCTTGGTAGCCATTTGGCTGTGATGGTAATCGTAATCAGTTCTGGAGCGATGAACGATAATCCCAACATGGAAGGAAAAGCAATGAAGGCTGTGAATCGGAGCATTTTGCGGAAAACGCGCTGCTGGCGTGTCTGGTCGCTTCCTACCTGATTGAACATGGGCTGTGCCACACTGCCTACCATGCTGCTGATAAAGGAGTGCCCCATGTAGTTCCATTTGTTGGCTTGGTTAAATTGTCCAACTTCTTTTTCGGAATAGTATTTCCCTAAAATGATGGAAAACAAGTTATTGTTGATATGATTGAAGATATTGGTTATCATCAGTTTGGCACTGAAGTTTACCATCCCTTTCAGAGGTTTGAAACTGAATTTCAGGGTGGGTCTCCAGGGTGAAAAACTCCACAGGCAGATGTTCAGGACGCTGATGTAGACAATGCTTTGTGTTGCAATGCTCCAGTAAGAACATCCCAAGCAGGCCATAATGATTCCTACGATGCCTGAAACGGCTAGTCCGCTGATGCTGGCAATGGTTTTTTGTTTGACCATCAGGTTGCGGAACAAATAAGCGTTCTGTGAAATGCCCAGGCTGGAAATAACAAAGCCTAAAAAAGCATATCGAGCCAGAGGAATCAGATTTTCATTGTCGTAGAAATCGGCTATCAGTGGGGCACAGAAAAACAAGATGAGGTAGAGTGTGACACTTATGGCGCTGCTGAACCAGAATACAGCGTTGTAATCTTCGTGGCGGATTTCTTTCTTGTTGGCAAGTGCCGAAGTGAATCCGCTTTCCTGAAGAGATGCTGCAATGAGAGAAAAGATACTCAGCATACCTATCATACCGTAATCGGTATCATTCAGAATGCGTGAAGTCACGATTCCGAATATCAGGTTCAAGAGCTGCATAGCACCGTTATTGATGCCACTCCAAAACAAGCCTTTCGCCGTTTTTTCTTTAAGTGACTCTGCCATATTTGAGGATTGTGTGGAGTTTATGAGGAAAAGAAAATTGAGAATGGCGGGATTCTCTTATCCGCTCATTCTCAATTTCTTTAATTATTTAAAGTAGATTATTTTACTTCGCTTCCTGGTTTTACTTCGTTCAAAGTAGTGGTAACGGACAATGAACCGTCAAAGTTTTCTGCGCTGAGAATCATACCTTCGCTCACCAGGCCGTTTTTGAACTGACGAGGAGCTAAGTTGGCGATAAACAGCACTTGCTTGCCTACCAAGTCTTCCGGTTTGTAATGCTGAGCAATACCGCTGACAATGGTACGGTTTTCCAGTCCGTCGGCAATCTTGAATTTCAGCAGCTTCTTCATCTTAGGTACATTTTCGCATTCCAATACAGTACCTACACGGATGTCGAGTTTCTCAAATTCTTCGAAAGCAATGGTCGGTTTAATCGGATTAGCCTTGTAATTGGCTGCTTCGTTGGCCTTCTTGGTAGCCAGCAATTTATCTACCTGTGCCTGAATAACGTCGTCTTCAATCTTTTCGAACAACAGTTCAGGCTTGTTCAGCTGATGGCCTTCTGCCAGCAAGTCTGTACGTCCCAGCTGTTCCCAGTCGAAGCTTTCCATGTTCAGCATCTTGCGCAGTTTTTCAGAACTGAACGGCAGGAACGGTTCAAAAGCAATGGCCAGGTTGGCAACCAACTGCAATGAAATGTTCAGGATGGTAGCCACACGTGCCATGTCGGTTTTAGCCAGTTTCCATGGTTCTGTATCTGCCAAGTATTTGTTTCCGATGCGGGCCAGGTTCATGGCTTCTTTCTGTGCGTCGCGGAATTTGAACACGTTCAGCAGTTTTTCTACTTCTTCTTTTACGTCGGCAAATTCCTTCAGTGTTTCACGGTCGTAGTCGTTCAATTCACCACAAGCCGGAACCTTTCCATCGAAATATTTGTGAGTCAGCACCAGGGCACGGTTTACGAAGTTACCGTATACTGCTACCAGTTCGTTGTTGTTACGAGCCTGGAAATCTTTCCATGTAAAGTCGTTGTCCTTAGTTTCCGGAGCGTTAGCAGTCAGCACGTAGCGCAATACATCCTGTTTGCCAGGGAAATCCTGCAGGTACTCGTGCAACCATACTGCCCAGTTGCGTGAAGTTGAAATCTTGTCACCTTCCAGGTTCAGGAACTCGTTAGAAGGCACGTTGTCCGGAAGAATGTAGCTTCCTTCTGCCTTCAACATGGCCGGGAATACGATACAGTGGAACACGATGTTATCTTTTCCAATGAAATGAATCAGGCGTGTTTCAGGGTCTTTCCACCATTTCTCCCATGAATCGGGCAACAGCTCTTTTGTATTAGAGATATAGCCGATAGGTGCATCGAACCATACATACAATACTTTTCCTTCTGCACCTTCTACCGGAACCGGAATACCCCAGTCAAGGTCGCGGCTCACGGCACGAGGCTGCAGCCCCATATCCAGCCAGCTCTTGCACTGTCCGTACACATTCGGACGCCATTCCTTGTGGTCTTCCAGAATCCATTTGCGCAACCAGCCTTCGTGTTTGTCAAGTGGCAAATACCAGTGTTTGGTTTCCTTCATGACAGGCTGGCTTCCGCTGATGGCACTTTTCGGGTTAATCAGTTCTGTGGGAGAAAGTGTACTTCCACATTTTTCACACTGGTCACCGTAAGCACCTTCTGCATGGCAGCGAGGGCATTCTCCCGTAATGTAACGGTCAGCTAAGAATGTGTGAGCTTCCTCGTCATAATATTGCATGGAAGTTTTTTCGATAAACTCATGCTTGTCATACAATTTACGGAAAAAGTCAGATGCTAACTGATGGTGAGTAGGTGAAGAGGTACGTCCGTACACATCGAATGAAATACCGAATTCTTTAAAAGAATCCTTAATGAGGGTGTGATAACGGTCCACAATATCCTGTGGGGTTACACCTTCTTTTTTAGCGCGGATAGTGATGGGCACTCCATGTTCATCCGAACCTCCGATAAAGAGCACGTCTTCTTTTTTCAGGCGCAGATAGCGCACGTAAATATCGGCCGGCACATAAACCCCTGCCAGATGGCCGATATGGACCGGACCGTTGGCGTATGGCAGAGCCGATGTAACGGTCGTCCGTTTAAAGTTCTTTTCCATATACGTATATAGTTTATTCTAAGTTGCAACCTTACGATGTGCAAAGATACGATTTATTTGGAAATTATTCTTTTTTGAGGCGTACGAAGCGAATTTTTCGGGATGGGTTTAAGATATATTGGTTTCAAAACTTTGAAGGTAGAATCCGGTGAATGTGTTTATAAGAATTTATGGAGTAGTCGAAATCTTTTTGTAACCTTATTGTGCCATAGTTTTAATTAACCTGCAATCATTGTGCAATGCCCCCCTCATACTTTTGCACAGAAATTTTATTCTATTAACAGGTTATGAAAAGAGTAATTAGATTGTTTTGTTTAATTGTCTGTATGACAGGATTTTTTGCGAATTCTGCTCAGGCTAAAATTTTTGAAGATGATTGGGTTCAAGGTCTTGTTGTCGACCAAAATGGAGAGGCCGTAATCGGTGCCAGTATTTTTGAGAAGGGGACTCAAAATGGAACGGTAACGGATGTGGATGGAAAGTTCAGATTAGATGTACAGAGCTATGAACATACGTTGGAAATATCTTATATCGGTTATACCACACAGCGTATAAAACCGAAAAAGGGAGATAATCTGCATATTGTATTGGTTGAGGATTCTAAAACAATGGATGAGGTTGTGGTAGTAGGTTATCAGACCATGCGTAAAACAGATGTGGTGGGAGCTGTTTCCAGCATCAAGTCAAAAGAGTTAAACGTAACTACACCTACAGTTGGGCAAAGTTTGGTCGGAAAGGTCTCTGGTGTACAGATTGCTCAGGTAAGTGGTGCACCTTATCAGAGTACAAAAATACGTGTACGTGGTGTGGCCTCTATTAATGCGAGCTCTGACCCGTTATATGTTATAGATGGTTATCCTTCCAATGAAGATTTGATGTTGAGTCCTGAAGATATCGAGTCTATTGAAGTCTTGAAGGATGCAGCCTCGGCAGCTATTTATGGTTCACGTGCAGCTGGTGGTGTTGTGTTGATTACAACTAAGCGTGGAAAAGAGGGAAAAGCGAAGGTAAACTATAATTTTCAGTTTAGTGTAAATCAGCTGGCCAAAAAAGTGAAATTATTGAATTCTGCACAATTTGCAGATTTGGTTGTTGATGGACGTAATAATGCATATAAAAATTTCATGGTTAATGCAGGAAAAGCATGGGATGATGCTTACTTTAGTGATACGAATGATGTACGTGCACAGCGTTTAGGTTCTAGTAATAGTGCAGCTATGATTCCAGAATTTTTATATGATTTTGAGAATCAGCGTGTAATCACACCGGAATATGATACAGACTGGCAAGATGAGTTGTATCGTAATGCTCCTTCACAGCGTCATCATATCTCTGTAAATGGGGGTACAGATAAAATTCGTTATGAAGTTAGTGCAGCTTATCAGAATCAGGAAGGTATTATTCTTTCTACGGGACAACGTCGCCTGAATTTACGTGGAAACTTAGATATACAAGTAAGCTCTAAGTTTAAGGTAGGAGCTAATTTTTCCAATACATCTAACTGGAATCGAGAAGTGGAAGAAGGGCGTTTTGATCATGGACCGATTCTTGGGGCTTTGATTTATGCACCGATTTTCCGTTGCTATGATGAAAATGGTCAATTGGTAAAAGGTGAGATGACAAGTTATTCAAGTAATTATGGATTCCAGCAGATTGAGAATCCGGTAGCATTAGCTACGGAAACAAAAATCAGAAGAAACGGAGTACGTAATACATATAATTTGACAGCAAGTTATGAACCGTTGAAAGATTTATTCTTGAAGGCAAATTTAGGAATGTATAATTATAGTGAAAAATACGAGTTTTATCGTCCTACCAGTTTATCATCCGGGGCAAATTTACCAGGAACAGATCAGGCCAAAGCTGCGGCTAATTCTATAGCAAGAACTTCTTTGCAATCAGATTATTTGGCTGAATTTACAGCAAACTATAATAAGAGCTGGAATCAGGTACATAATTTCAGTGGTGTTGCAGGTTATTCTATTCAAAAAAATATGTATGATATTTTGGGAGTAAAAGCTACTGGTTATCAGGATGATCATATTACAGAAGTGACAGGTCATGGTGCTGATCCTAGTGATATTACATTAAATAGTACTTCAAAATCAAACTGGACAATGATTTCTTATTTTACACGTTTGAATTACAATTTTGCAAATAAGTACTATTTAACTGCTTCATTCCGAGGTGATGCTTCTTCTTTGTTTGGCCCTGAAAATCGTTGGGGATACTTCCCATCAATCTCTGCGGCTTGGACTGTTTCAAATGAAGATTTTTATAAAGCTGCTTTTGGTGATAGTTCTTCATTGAAAGTGAGAGCAAGTTGGGGTATGAGTGGAAATAACAATATTGGTAATTATCAATATGCTGCAGTAATGAATTCTCCATCTGGGACTGTGATTGGAAATGGAACGATTGTATCAGCTATGTATCCAGGTGGAGTAAAAGATAATGCGATTGGCTGGGAGTCAACTTCTCAATATAACGTAGGTGTGGATTTGGGCTTGTTTAATAATCGTTTGGCGATTTCTGCCAACTATTATTTGAGTCATACTCAAGATTTGTTGTTCGAGCAGCCTGTATCTGCAATTTCTGGTGCAACTTCTATGCTCACAAATCTTCCGAATTCTAAGATTCGTAATACGGGATGTGATATTCAAGTAGATGGTAGAGTATTGAGTGGAAAAGATTATAGTTTTAATATTAGTGGTAACATTTCTGTTAACCGTAATAAAGTATTGGAATTAGATGGTGGCAATACCATTATTACTAATGGTGCAGAACGTTCTTATAAAACTCATATTACAATGGAGGGACAGCCTATTGGAATGTTTTATGGGTTTAAGGTAATTGGAATGGTTACAGAAGCAGATATGGCTGGAATTCAGGCCGATGATGCTGTTTATAAAGCAAATGGAAATAAATTCCCTGAAGGATATAAATTAAAAGGTCCGGCTCGTTCATTGTCACAATCTATTGCGCTCCAACCGGGCGACATTTATTTTGAAGATGTAAATGGAGATGGGGTTGTAGATGACAATGATAAAACAGTGATTGGTAATCCTCATCCGAAATTTACTTATGGACTAAACCTGAGTGGAAGTTATAAAGATTTTGATATGAGTGCTTCTTTCAATGGCTCATACGGAAATAAAGTATTGGATGGACAAGATTACTATTTATTTAATATGGAAGGTTCTGGTAATCAATATGTGGAAGCAGACCAGCGTTATCGTGATGTAGAAAATCCAGGAAATGGTTGGGTTTATAAAGCATCGCGTGGAGGAACACAGAGTAATAGTACTCGTTTGTCTACTTTCTATTTGCAGGATGGTTCGTTTTTCAGATGTACAAACATTAGCGTAGGTTATACATTCTCCAATGTAAAGAATTGGTCAAAAGGAGTAATTAGCAACTTACGAGTATATGTGGCAGCTGATAATTTGTTTACTATTAGCAAATATAAGGGATACAATCCAGAGGTAGATTATAATGACGGTGCGAATTTGACTCCGGGGGTAGATTATGGAAAATATCCATTGGTGAGAGCATATAATATGGGACTTCAATTAACATTCTAAGAGATTACACAATGAAAAAAACAATATTATTTACTGCAATTCTGGCAGTTGGACTTAATTTAACTTCGTGTGAAGATTTTCTGTCAGAAGATAATCCTAATAAAATACCAGTAGAGAATTATTTTACTACTGAGAATGATGTTGAACGTGCTGTATACGGTGCTTATATGGCATTACGTTCAGGGTCTTGTATGGGCGAAGGAAGTACTATGTATACAGAGGAACGTTCAGATAATACAGGACGTTTGGATAATCAGTCTTCTGCCGGTGAGCCTTTTCAGTTTACAGACTTTTCATTACTCCCTAGTAATACTTATTTGAAAAGTCATTGGCAGGCGATGTATAAAACAGTCAATAATGCAAATTTTGCTTTAAAAGGTATTCAGACTGTGACTTTTAGTGATGAAAAAGAGAAAGATAATTATGAAGCTGAGGCCCGTTTTGTGCGTGCGCTAGTATATTTTGATATTGTGCGTAAGTGGGGAGATGCTCCATTAGTAACATCTTATCTTGCTACTCCAGCTGAAATTGAAGCGCATACTTTCCGTGAGGATAAGAAGAAGATTTATGAGCAGATAGTAGAAGATTTAGAGTTTGGAATTGAGAAAAGTACCTTGCCAAATCATCAGCCTGAAGGTAATAAAGGGCGAGCAAATAAAGCAGCTATGGCAGGATTACTTGGAAAAGTATATTTGACAATGGCCCATGTGCTGGATACCCAGAATCGGAAAGAATATTTAAACTCTGCAAAAACGTATCTCGAAATGTGCTTAGGAATGAAGCAGTTTAATCGCCTGAATGAAGTTACTTATGATGACAATGCACAGACTGGTTTATTTGCTGTTGCTAACAAGTCTACTTGTCCTGAAATTCTTTTCCAGATTGTATATAAACAAGGGGATAAAGATTACCATTCTTCGATTGCGGCAGATAATCAGTCAATTGGTATTACATGTAATTCGCAATATCCTTCAAAAGGTCAGGGAACTTATGTAAATGAGGATTTGATAAATGAATATGAAGCTACTGATAAGCGAAAAGCATTCTCAGTTGTTTATGCTGATAATCCTAAAGCAATGGCTTATTGCATTACAAAGTTCCGTGATACTAGTGACGCTGCGGGTACTTTAGCTTATGGAGGCAATGATTGGATTATATTACGTTATGCCGATGTTATCTTGATGATGGCTGAGGTTTATGAAGCTTTGGGTGAAGAAACAAAAGCAATCCCTTATTTGGATGAGGTACGTGAAAGGGCAGGATTACCAGGTTATATTGAATCTATCCAAAATACCGACTACAGAAGTAAATATCCGACACTGAAATTAGCTATTCTTCATGAGCGCCGTGTAGAGCTTGCTTTTGAGAATCAGCGTTGGTATGATTTACTCCGTTTCTTTACGATTGATGAATTAGTAACTTATATGCATGCAAAGGACCCGAATTGTTATGGTATCTCCAATTTGCAGAACTTCAATGAAAAAGATATTTATTATCCGATTCCTTATGATGAGTGGAAGTTGAATCCGGAAGGAATGTATCAGAACGAAGGATATTAATCATTAAATAAAATTTGAAGATGAAGAGAATTACTTGTATGATTTTTCTTCTCTGCACAGTCTTTGTACTCTCTGCTCAGGAGAGTGCAAAGACTCTTGTGGTAGATTTGAAGAGTCATGAAACGAAGAAAGTATTGGTAGTGGCTCATCGTGGCGACTGGAGAAATGCACCTGAAAACTCATTACAGGCCTTTCAAAATTGTATTGCGATGGGAGTTGACATGATTGAGATTGATTTGAAGATGACAAAAGACAATCAGCTGGTAATTATGCACGACAATACTATAGACCGTACGACCGACGGAAAGGGAAAAGTTTCGGATTATACGTTGGCAGAATTGCGAAAGTTTCATCTGAAAAATGGATTGGGAAGAGTTACTTTTCATCCAATTCCGACTTTGGAGGAGGTATTGGAACTGACAAAAGGAAAAATTCTGATAAACATAGATAAGGGCTATGATTATTTTCAAGAAGTGTATAAGTTATTGGTAAAAACACAGACTATAGACCAGGTGGTAATAAAATCCGGATATGCTTATGAAAAAGTCAAGGCTGAAAATGGGGATGTACTTGACAAAGTTATCTATATGCCGATTGTAGACTTGAACAATCCTGATGCAGAGGCGTTTATAGAGGGGTATAGACAGATGAAACCTGTGGCAATGGAATGCTGCTTTTCAGAAGTAACTCCGGAAGTTTTACGTTTACTTCAAAAAGTGAAAGATAATGGTTCTAAGATTTGGCTGAACGGATTATGGCCTTCATTGAATGGTGGGCATGATGATGACCGTGCTGTGGAATTGAATCAGAAAGATGAAAGCTGGGGATGGTTGTTAGAAAAAGGAGCTTCATTAATTCAGACAGACCGTCCTGTGCAGTTACTGCAATATTTAAAAGAGGAGGGCAGACGATGAAAAAGATAGGTATATGCTGTTTGGGTTTACTGTTTTCCTTATGCTCGTATGCACAGGTTCAGAGAGAATACCATTTAATTTCTGCAGAGAAGATAGAGAATAAAGCATATTATTTTACAGCTCTGTTGCGTGAATTTGGTGAAGTAGATTCTATGATTTGTCATGACCCTGTTTTGAAAAAAATGGGGCTGAAGAAATTAGAGCGTTTGCATGAGGCAAAAACTTCGCAGGAACGGGTGGAAGCGATGAAATTCTCTGCAGAAGAGATTACAGAAGCTGCAAAAGCATTGGCAAGTCTTTATAAGCCAGGAAATCCGATTGATCGGTTGTTGACAAGGCATATAATCCCTTCCGGTTGCTATCAGCAGTATAAAGAGAATGGGGCAGAGTTCTTGAAAAAAATCTGGGAGCAAGATGCAGAAGGAATGAACTATGCGATAGAGGTGTATGCAGCAGCCCGGAAACCTCATTATCCTCAAATCGATTCTATTGGCTTTTACATACATAGCCGCCGGTTTATCGAGGAAATTCTTCCTGCTTGTCAGCAAAATATTGCATTTGAGGTAAAAACACATCCTGTTTTTTATTCTGTACCTATGGCTGCTGTTAAGGCTTTGCTTGATGTGAACGACCGCCGTCAGTCGATTGATTATGAGCCTCTGTGTTCGACAGAAAACAGAATGGCATATACTCAGGTTAGCCAAACAGAATGGAACAATTATCCTTATACAGCCATTTTAGTGTTAGGCGCAGGACCCGAGGAGCCCAATGTATCTATTAGCCCAGAAGGGAAGCTTCGTTCTGCCTATGCAGCCATGATGTATCGTCAGCATCAGGCACCATTTATTATTGTATCGGGAGGAAGAGTACATCCATATCATACTCCTTACAATGAGGCTTTTGAAATGAAAAAGTATTTGATGGACGTTTGGCAGATTCCGGAGAGTGCCATTATTATAGAGCCTCATGCGCGACATACTACCACGAACTTTCGTAATGCAGCACGTATTATGTTCCGTAACGGTTTTCCTGTAGAAAAGGCCGCAGTGGTAACGTCTTCTTTTTCTCATTTAAATTTTGTGGAAGGAATGGATTCACGTTGTCTTCGTGAATTAGGTTATGTACCTTATCGTTTAGGGAAAAGGCTGAATGAGCGTATGATGGAATTTTTCCCGTTGCAGGAGTCATTAATTATTCAGCCCACAGAACCCATTGACCCTTGAGTAGGAATTATAACTTGAAACGAGAATTAGTCTTATGAGGATAAAAGCATTTTTGTTTTTTCTATGGTGCCTGTTTCCCCTTTTGTTATCTGCGACGCCTCATAACATTGCCTCTTTGGCAAAGGTCTCTTGCTCTTCAGCTGCAGGGAAGGAGATGGATGCAACACGTGTGTCAGACGGGCTTATACGTATACTGAATACAGGAGAATGGCGTTCAGGTAGCCGCCTGGATATGAGGGGCAGAGTTCGTCCCTTCCCCTGGGTACAATTGGATTGGGATTACCCTGTAAACATTAGCCAGATTATTTTATATGATTGTCCGGATATAAGCAGCCATACTGCGGCAGGTACTCTTTCATTCAGTGACGGAACTTCGATTGATGTAAATTTAATTGCTAATGATGGTGCACCTAAAGTGGTTGATTTTGAATCTAAAAGAGTCAGTTGGGTACGTTTCCAGGTAACTGATGTTGAAGGAGAGAATCTTGGCCTGTCCGAGATAGAAGTCTTGCCTTCTCCTGAATCTTATTCAGACTATGTCTCTTGGGTAAATCCTTATGTGGAAACAGCCAAGGGACGTTATTTCTTTTTTGTGACCGGAAGTCTTCCTTTTGGAATGATGAGCTCTGCTCCTCTGACACGTAATATAAATCAAGGCGGTGGGGGATACAGTTATAACTCTACCCGGGTTTTAGGTTTTCCTCAGATTCATGACTGGGTTATATCAGGTTTGAATCTGATGCCGATAACAGGTCAGATTGATACCCGTAAAGGTGAAAGTGGGTGGAGCTCTTCTTTTTCGCATGATGGAGAAATCGTGCAGCCAGGCTACCATCGGTTATTTTTGGATAGATATGGAATATGGGTAGAACAGACAATCACTGAACGTGTGGGATTTTATCGGCTGACGTATGCACAAGAGTCACTGGCGAAAGTCCTGCTAGGACTTGGCGGACATATATCTACTTCTACGATGGTGGGTGCACACGCTTCGCGCGTAAATGAAACGGAAATCGCGGGATATTTTGACACCACAGGAAGAGTATGGGGAGGAGTCGATAAGGCGCGGGTTTATTTTGTAGTCCGTTTTGAACGTCCTTTTCGTACATTAAACAGTTGGACTGGAAATGAAAGACAATGTGATATTACTCAGATGAACGGCTCTACAGAGGTGTATACCATACCAGGGTCTTCTTTTAAGCAGTCACCAACTTCTGGAGTAGAAGCTGATTTGGGGGGGGTGAAGCCTGGTGAACAGATTTTGGTGAAAACGGCCTTTTCGTATGTAAGCATAGAAAATGCAAGAGAGAATATGGACCAGGAATGTCCTCATTGGGATTTTGAGCAAGTGAGGACTGAAGCATTATCTGTCTGGAATGAGTGGTTGGGTAAAATTGATGTAAAAGGTGGAACCAACCAGCAAAAGATGAAATTTTATACGGACTTATGGCATGTGCTGCTGGGAAGGCATAAAATTGATGATATAGATGGCTCTTATCCGGATTATTTGAAGGGAGGGACAAGAGTAGGAAAAGCTACCCGTATCCACACACTTTCTCCAGAGTATAAGTCACGTATGCTGCCAAAAGGAAAGGATGGAAAAGTGATTCATCACATGTATAATTCGGATGCATTGTGGCTGACTCAATGGAATTTGAATACATTATGGGGATTAGCCTATCCTTCTGTATTGGATGAGTTTTCTGCTTCATTTCTTGAATATGACAGGAATGGAGGGTTGTTGCCTCGTGGTCCGTCTGTAGGTGCATATACGTATATAATGACAGGTTGTCCGGCTACTTCGATGATTACAAGTGCATACCAACGTGGCATTTATCGTAAGTGGAATCCGGAGAAAGCTTTTCAGGCGATGAAAAGGAATCATGAAAAAGGAGGAATGCTGGCTTTTGATATGGACCGGGAGCTGGATTTTTATGTAAAACATGGATATTGCCCGAATGATGCCGGTCTGACCATACAGTGGGCTTTTGAAGACTGGAGTTTAGGGCAGATGGCTCTAAAAATGAAGAAACAGAGAGAGGCAAAGTATTTTCAGAAACGTTCTATGGGCTGGAAAGTTTCCTTTCATCCGGAGTTAAAATTAATGATACCGCGAAGTGAAAATGGTGATTGGCTGCATACGGACCCTCTGTCGGAAAAGGGGTTTGTTCAAGCTAATGCATGGCAGGCTACTTTTGGTCTGTCGCACGATATTCAGGGTTTAGCCCGTATGATGGGAGGAAAAGATAGTCTGGCGGTCAGATTGGATGAGCCTTTTCGAAAGTCGGCAGCAGATGATTTTCTGTTCAGCTATGTAAGTTATGCCAATCAGCCGGGTTGCTCAAGTGCACATGTGTTTTCGCATGTAGGGTATCCTTGGCTTACTCAGTATTGGGTACGTCAGGTTGGGAAGCAAACGTATGGAGCTATCACTCCAGAAAAGGGATATACTGGAAATGATGAAGACCAGGGACAGATGGCCGGTGTCAGTGCTTTGATGGCAATCGGATTATTTAGTCTGGACGGAGGTTCTTCCTCGCATCCATGCTATGACATCACAAGTCCGGTCTTTGATGAGATTACGATAAAGCTGGATTCTGATTATTATGCTGGAAAAGAGTTTAAAATTGTGACTCATCATAATTCTGAGGTAAACTGTTATATACAAAAAGCTACGTTGAACGGGAAAGCTTATAATTTCTATCAGTTGCTCCATCCAGATTTTACACATGGGGGAATATTAGAATTGTGGATGGGGTCTGCTCCTAATAAAAATTGGGGGAAATCTATGTCGGAAAAGTAGTTTGGTAATGATATGAAAATATTTTTTCTTATGACATAAAAGCTACTTTTATGACAGAGTAAATACAAAGTGAACTCGTGACTGGATAACGATTCCTTGTTTTTCCTTGTGTAAGGAGAGGCAAGGAATTGTTGTTTTTATCAGTGTGCTAAGAAGAGACTGAAATGTCTTTATGTAAATCTCTGTTTATTGGAGAGATTTTTATGTTTCCCATGAGGGAAACATAGGTTTCTCCATGCGGAACCGTATGTTTCTGGTTCGGAAAACGTAGGTTTCTCTGTGGGGAAACGTAGAAAATGTAAAGGGATTTTTCAAAAAGGGCAGAAATGTTCTATGTTTCATGGTCGTAAGCATGTTCCGTTTATTTCCGAATCTTATTAATAGATATTTTTAAGACTTAAAAATCAGTCTTTAAAAGTGATGAAGAGAAGAAAAATGCATATTTTTGTATTCGAAACTAAAATCCTTAAATAAATAGTATGAGAAAAATCGCTGGTTTTGTTTGTTCATGGTTTAGCGTTTCTTTAGTCAAATATTTTAGTATGAGTGTCGTTGATTTCTGCAGAAACGGTTATTTCTTAAGATAAATATGTAAACTTTAAATTTGATACAATGAGACATCTGATTCTATGTAGTGTGATGTGGTTGTGTGGACTGATGATGGCTGTAGGCCAGAATGTGCCACAAGTGATTCCTGCCTTGCAGCAGTGGAAATCGGCAAAAGGAAAACTGGTACTTCCGGAAACTGGAAAAGTGATTGTTTCTTTAGATGAAGAGATTGAACTGAAAGGAGAGGCCGAAATCCTGGTGCAGGATTTGAAGGAAATGTTTGGTTGGGAGTATAGTGTCGTAATAGGAAAGAAAGAAAAAGGAGCTGTTTATCTGACTTTGGGTAAGCCGGACAAAACTTTGGGTGAAGAAGGATACCGGATGAATATTCAGGGTGAGGTTACCATTGAGGCACCTACTTCTAAAGGTGTTTTCTGGGGAACGCGTACGTTGCTCCAGATGCTCCATAACCAACCGGAAGGGTTGATGAAGGGCCGGGCTACGGACTTTCCTTTGTATCCGAACCGAGGATTCATGATTGATGTAGGCCGTAAGTTTTTTACGATGGATTACCTGCGTGATTATGTCAAGATTCTTTCGTTCTATAAGATGAATGAGCTGCAGGTACATTTGAACGACAATGGCTTTGTGGAATTTTTTGACAATGACTGGAACAAGACGTATGCAGCTTTCCGTCTGGAAAGTGAACGTTTCCCGGGGCTGACGGCAAAGGACGGTTCTTATACCAAAGAAGAATTCCGTGATTTTCAGATTATGGCAGCACGTTATGGGGTAAATGTGATACCGGAGATTGACGTGCCGGCTCATTCATTGGCTTTCACACATTATAATCCGCGTCTGGCAGCCGATAAGAAAGAGTATGGTATGGACCACCTGGATTTATACAAACCGGAGGTTTACGAATTTGTGGATGCACTGTTTGACGAGTATTTGTCGGGTGAGAATCCGGTGTTCGTAGGGCCGGAAGTTCATATCGGAACAGATGAATATAATCAGAAAGAGGCAGAGCAGTTCCGTCATTTTACAAATCATTATCTTGATTTCGTATCAAAATATGGCAAGACTCCGCGTTTATGGGGAAGCTTGAGCATGATGAAAGGAAATACGCCTGTGGATTTGAAGGGAAAGGTGGTAAGTGCATGGAATCATGGCTGGATGGATGTACAGACTTGTCTGGATGCAGGAGCTAAGGTCGTAAATTTATGCGACGGATTATTGTATATAGTTCCAGCCGTAAATTATTACCATGATTTCCTGGACTATCAGTGGTTGTATGAAAGCTGGATGCCGGAAATGATGCGGAAGAATGATCCGAAGATGACTGTGCGTCATCCTAACTTCCTGGGTGCGATGCTGGCGGTTTGGAACGACCGTGTGGGTAATGGAATCAGCGAACAGGATGTACATCTTCGCACTTTCCCGGGGCTACAAGTAGCGTGTGAAAAGATGTGGAAAGGTGAGAATGCCGATAAAGTGCCTTTTGAACAATTCATGGCGCTTTGTGCGGTTACTCCTGAGGCTCCGGGGGTAAACCTGTTGGCCAAGGTAGACAAACAGACTACGCTGACTGAAACAGGAAAAGAAGTGACTTTGTCAGGTACAGAAGTGGTGACTACGGAAGTCGATGAAATTGGATATCCTTATGCGGTGGAATTTGAATTGTGTCCGGATGCAACGCCTAATGCTGATGCGATATTATTCAAAGGTCCGCATTCAGAATTCGTGTCCAACTGGCAGAATACCGGTAAGTTTGCTTTCCGTCGCGATGGATATGAGTTTGTGTTCCATGCGTATCGTTTGCCTGCCGGACAATGGACAAAAGTAAGAATTGAAGGAGATGAAAAGGGTACTTCCCTGTTTGTAAATGGACAGCTGCAGGAAAGACTGGAAGGCCGTGTGAAAGAGGTCTTCAATGAAAAGTGGCAGCGAAAAGATAAATTATGGTATCGGGAAACCTTGATTTTCCCCTTGAAACAGCTGGGAGATACCAAGATGGGATTTAAAGGAAAAGTTAGAAATTTAGTATGTATTCCACTTTAATATAGCAAATGTTATGATGAAAATTTATCGTTTTTTGATGGTCCTGGGACTTCTGGTATGGATGGCTCAGAATGTATCTTCGCAAAGCAGATACGATAAAGACAGGCTTTATAATGTATTCCCTGCAAAAGTATCAAATAAGGTACTGGGCTATGATAAGGGTTCGTCTGTGATATTGAAATCCTTGAGTAAGGACGACCAGAAACAGCAGTGGAACATTAACGAGTTATCGGGAAGTTGCCGTTTTGTGAATGTATTCGAAGACAAGGCGCTGAGAGCTGACGTAGACCATAAGGCATTGGTCGTTACAGAGGTAAACGGAAGTGATGAGGCGCAGTTGTGGAGCATACAGGAAACCGCAAACGGGGTGAGACTGGTTCCGGCCAATACTCCGTCGCTTATGTTGGTATGTCAGAAGGACGGCCGTCTGCAGTTGATGGACAGAAAGAAGGCTGAAACGATGGAAGCTTCTTTGTTCCAGATACGGGTAAGCGCCGTGCCTATGCCCGAAGGAGCGGGTATGGCTGCACGCGAAAAAGTGTACTGGGAAGATGAAACTCGCTTTGAAGAAAATAAGGAAGCAGGTCATGCCACGTATATGCCTTATCCTTCAGAGAAAGATATGCTGGCAGACAAGGCTTTCTATGACCGCCCGTGGGAGGAAGTACATAACTCTGCCTATATGCTGCTGAACGGTACATGGGCTTTCCATTGGGTGTCAGAACCCTCACAACGTCCGCTGGATTTTTATAAGGAAGATTTCGATGTATCGGGATGGGACCGCATTCCTGTGCCGTCTAACTGGGAAATGCAGGGCTACGACCGTCCGATTTATGCCAATGTAGAATTCCCGCATGCCAACACACCGCCTTATATTCAGGCACGTAAAGGTTTTAACGATGGCGGAAAGAACTATGGTATCAATCCGGTAGGTTCGTATGTACGTACGTTTAATTTGCCGGAAGGCTGGGATGGAAAACGTACTTTCATTCATTTCGGTGGTATTTACAGTGCAGCTTTTGTGTATCTCAACGGAAAATATGTAGGCTATTCACAAGGAGCAAACAATGTAGCTGAGTTTGATGTGACCAAGTACCTGAAACCGGGCGAAAATCGTCTGGCTGTGCAGGTGTTCCGCTGGTGTGACGGTTCTTATCTGGAATGTCAGGATATGTTCCGCATGAGTGGTATCTTCCGTGATGTGTATTTATATAATGTACCGAAAGTCAGCGTGCGCGACCATTACATTACTTGTCTATTGGATAAAGACAAGAACTATAAAAGTGGAACCATGAATGTGAAGTTGTCTTTGGATAACCGTGACAAGCTGAAGGGTACCAAGAATCTGCTGGTGCGTCTGTTAGATCCGGAAGGCCGTAAGGTAGCCGAATCGGAAGTGGCTGTGAAATACGCTCCTTCTTCTCCGGTAAGTACGGCTAATGTGTCATTCGATTTGACAGATTTGTCTTTGTGGACTGCTGAAACTCCTACCTTGTATACTGTGCAAGTGATACAGCGTCAGGGAGGAAAAGATGAAATGGCTTTCTCTACGAAGTACGGTTTCCGTGACATAGAGGTGAAAGGCTCATTACTTTACTTGAATGGCAAACGAGTGTTCTTCAAGGGAACCAACCGTCACGATACGCATCCGATGTATGGTCGTGCGGTGACAACAGAGTCTATGTTGTGGGATGTGCTGACTATGAAACAGAACAATATCAATACGATTCGTACGTCGCATTATCCGAATGCAGCCAAAATGTATGCTATGTTTGACTACTATGGTTTGTACACAATGGATGAGGCTGACCTGGAAGACCATGCCAACCAGTCTATCAGTGACATGCCTTCTTGGATACCTTCATTCGTGGATCGTATTGACCGTATGGTGCTGAGAGACCGCAATCATCCGAGTGTGATTTTCTGGAGCTTGGGTAATGAAGCCGGAGGAGGAGCCAACTTCCGTGATTGTTATGACGCAGCTAAAAAGCTGGATAGCCGTCCGGTACATTATGAAGGAACACGTGATGGAAAGTCATACGGTGGTAACCGCTTCAGTGATTTCTACTCCAAGATGTATCCGAGCATGGACTGGATGGATGAGCATGTAAGTGCGTTTGGAAAACCGCTCTTCGTGTGTGAATATGCACATGCCATGGGAAATGCCATCGGTAACCTGAAAGAATATTGGGAAAGTATTGAAGGCAGTACGGCTACTATCGGTGGAGCTATTTGGGACTGGGTAGACCAGGCTATTTATGAACCGCATGAAATAAAGAAAGGTATTTACCGTCTGCATACAGGATATGATTTCCCTGGTCCGCATCAGGGTAACTTCTGTTCCAACGGTATCGTACCGGCTACACGTGAAGAATCTCCGAAGCTGAAAGAGGTGAAAGCCATTTATCAGTATGTGGCCTTTAAGTGTGTAGGTACGGATGCTTCTCATAATATGGTCAATATACAGGTAGGTAACAAGTATGCATTCTTGTCATTGAAAGGCTTCGATTTGAAGTGGGAAAGTGTGAAGAATGGAGTGATTGTAGGAGCTGACAGCTTGAAACTGGAAAATATCCTTCCGGGAGATTCTACGGTGCTGAATCTGAAATTGTCTGGAGTAAATCTGGCAGATGCCAAGAAGGCTGGTGATGAAGTGATGGTTAATCTTCATGTGCGTATGTTGGCACCTACTGTATGGGCTGAGGCTGGACATGAAGTAGCTGCTTGCCAGTTTGAATTGCAGAAGAGAGCCGATTTACCACAACTGACGTTTAAGAAGAAGAAAAATGAATGGACCATTCAGGAAACCGATAAACTGTTGATGCTTTATAACAAGCACCTCCGTGCAGCTTTTGATAAAGCTACCGGACAGATGGTACAATTGAACATGGCTGGAAAGGAAATCATCAGTCATAATGGCGGTTTCTTGTATGATAACCACCGCTGGATTGAGAATGACTTGTTTAAGGAAGTTGCTAACGGACTGGATGCAGCCGGTACGTGTGAGGTAAGTGTGGATAAAGGAATCGTACAGGTAAGTACGTCTCGTGGCGGTTCTTTGTGTGCAACCAACATTGTGTATACATTTATGCCGAATGGAGTAATAGACATGGATGTACGTTTCTCTCCTCAGACTGCGAACTTACGTCGCTGTGGATTGGTTTGCCTGCTGGATTCTACTTTGACTCAGGTAGACTATTATGCACATGGTCCTTGGGAAAACTATGTCGACCGTAAGGATGCATGTCCTGTGGGACGTTACACACTGGATGCAAATGATACCGGCAAGTATGTGAAACCTCAGTCTATGGGCAATCGGGAAGGTTTGCGTAGCATGGACTTGAAGGATGCTTCAGGAAAAGGTATCCGTATCCAGACACAGGGCAATGTTTCTTTCTCTGCTTTACGTTATACGGATGAAGACTTGATGAATACCAAACATACTTGGGAATTGCAGCCACGTCCATACGTAGTGCTTCACCTGGATGCAGCTTTGCGTGGAATAGGAAATGCAAGTTGTGGTCCGGAAACCATGCTGAAGTACCAGATTCCGCAGAAACCGATGAGCTATAAGCTTCGTATATCTGCGTTGTAAGAATAGAATAACCTAAGTAGACTTATGAATAAATTTTATCCCGTTGCCGGTATGGTTGCTTTATCGGCCGTAATTACAGCCTGTCAGCAGGCTGATAAGCAAGAGAAGAAGCAATACAACATTGTGTATATCATGACCGATGACCATACGGCACAGATGATGAGCTGTTATGATACGCGCTATATGGAAACTCCCAATTTGGACCGCATTGCCAATGAGGGGGTGCGCTTCACGAACAGTTTTGTGGCAAACTCGTTGAGTGGTCCCAGCCGTGCCTGTATGATTACAGGTAAGCATTCTTGTGGCAACAAGTTCTATGATAATACTACTTGTGTGTTCGACAGTGCACAGCAAACTTTCCCGAAACTCTTGCAGAAAGCTGGTTATCAGACGGCGATTATCGGAAAGTGGCACTTGGAAAGTCTGCCTTCAGGATTTGATTACTGGCAGATTGTGCCGGGACAGGGGGACTATTATAATCCGAACTTTATTACGCAACAGAATGATACCATTCAGAAACATGGTTACATAACCAACATCATTACCGATGATGCCATCGACTGGATGGAGCACAAGCGTGATGACAAGAAGCCGTTCTGCTTGTTCATTCACCACAAGGCTATCCATCGCAACTGGATGGCAGATACTTGTAATCTGGCTTTGTATGAAGACAAGACCTTCCCTTTGCCGGATAACTTCTTTGATGACTATGAGGGACGTGAAGCGGCTGCCGCCCAGGAAATGAGCATAGTGAAGGACATGGATATGATTTATGACCTGAAGATGCTTCGCCCGGACAAGAACTCTCGTTTGAAGACATTGTATGAAAGTTTCCTTGGCCGAATGGATACCGCTCAGCGTGCAGCATGGGAGAAGTTCTATGGTCCTATCATCGAAGATTTCTACAAGAAAAATCCTCAAGGAAAGGATTTGGCCAACTGGAAGTTCCAGCGTTACATGCGCGACTATATGAAGACGGTGAAGTCGTTGGATGACAATGTGGGTCGCGTATTGGACTATCTGAAGGAAAAAGGATTACTGGAGAATACGCTGGTAGTGTATACTTCCGACCAGGGATTCTATATGGGAGAACACGGTTGGTTCGACAAGCGTTTCATGTATGAAGAATCCATGCGTACTCCGCTGATTATGCGTTTGCCGGACGGGTTCACTCGTCGGGGAGACATTACCGAAATGGTACAGAACATTGACTATGGACCTACTTTCCTGGATTTGGCAGGAGTAGAAATTCCGTCTGATATGCACGGAGTATCTTTGTTGCCGTTACTGAAAGGTGAGCATCCGAAAGACTGGCGCAAGGCTTTGTACTATCATTTCTATGAATACCCGGCAGAGCACATGGTGAAACGCCATTATGGAGTGCGTACAGACCGTTATAAACTGATTCATTTCTATAATGACATTGATACATGGGAATTGTACGACTTGCAGGCAGACCCGCACGAAATGCACAATCTGTATGGACAGAAGGAGTATGAGACAGTGGTTGACGAGTTGAAGGCAGAAATGCTGAAACTGCAGGAACAATATGATGACCCCGTACGTTTCTCGCCGGAACGGGATAAGGAATAATTTGTAAGAAGGTAGTTATAAATGAAAAATGTCCGGAAGGCTTTAGTGAGCAGTCCGGACATTTTTTTGTGGTATGCTATAGAAATTTAGCTTCATTCTCAGCAGCTATTTTCTTAATTGCTTGTTGCGAGGCGATGAAACCGCCTCCGAGTACACGGTTCCCTTCGTAGAACACTGCCGACTGGCCGGGAGTGATAGCGGAAGCCTCTTGCTCAAACCGGATTAATAGTTGCCCGTTGTCCAGCAGAATTACACGGCAGGGAATAGAGCGGCTGCGGTAGCGGATACGTACCGAAAGCTCCTTGCAGTTGAGTAACTCTTCCAGGCTGGCCACGTTATAGTCTTCCACTAACATGTAGTAAGTTTTGAGCTGGTCGGCATCTCCTAACATGACCGTATTCTTGGCCGGATTGATTTTCAGCACATACGCCGGTTTACCTAAAGCAATCTCCAGGCCTTTTCGTTGGCCGATGGTGTAGTAGGCAAACCCCTTGTGCTGTCCCAGTTTCAGGCCTTTGCTGTCCACAAACCATCCCGGACCGATTCTCTCATCAATGTCGGGGCAATGCTCTTTCAGGAATTCCCGGTAATCTTTTTCGATGAAACAGATTTCCATGCTTTCTCCTCCGCGTGCTTTGGCCTCAAAACCTTTGGAGGCCAGGTAATCGCGCACGTTGGCTTTGGTCATTCCTCCTAAGGGAAACATCATGCGCTTCAGAATCTCTTGCGGAAGTTTCCATAAGAAGTAGGACTGGTCCTTCAGCGGGTCGTCTCCGGTCAGGATGTAACGATAACCGTTGAGGTCTTTCAGTTGGCAGTAATGTCCCGTAGCAATCCAGGCACAGTTACACTTGTCTGCCCATTCACACAGAATCCGTTCCTTAAATAAAGGATTGCACATGACACAGGGGTTGGGAGTGCGTCCACGCATGTACTCGTCAATGAAATATTGCACGATGACTTGTCGGAACTCTGTGCGGACATCGGCCACATGGTGCTCGATGCCTAAACGTGCGGCCAGTTCCTGAGCTTCTATGACTTCATTGGGCTGGTCATTCCCGGGAGTGAAATGAGAGGCCACGTCCCAGGTACGCATCGTGACACCTACCACCTCATACCCTTGTTCCTGAAGCATGATGCAGGCAGCCGAACTGTCTATCCCGCCACTCATGCCAACCAGTACCCGTTTTTCTCTTTCTTTCATGTAAACAAGTTTTGTGTTAGAAGAATAATTCCGGCTGACGGCGGGCACTGAACTTCTCGTGAAGGATGGCAGCAAACGGGGTATTGAACTCGCGGGCTTCGTTCGGACAGCATTTCACGCAGGCACAGCATTTGATACACTTGTGAATATCTGTTTCAATGGAGCTCTGGTCTTCACTGAAATAGATGGCATGTGTAGGGCAGATTTCAATACATTCTCCACAAGCAAAACAACCGTCTGTGCAAGTCGGGCAGGCGGGGGCACCGGGTGTCAGTTGTTTGTAGGGGAAATTTCCTTTTACCGTCAATTCAGTGACAGGGGTTCCGGCAGCTTGCAGTTTTTCCCATTTTTCCAGACTACTTTTTCCAAACTCACGGGCCTGTTGCAAATCATCTGCATCCGGACGTCCGGCAGCAATGGGAAGTTCCGGTGTACTAAAACTATGTTCCCCGATGAATGCACCTGCAGTGAGAGGTACAAAACCGAGTTGGACAGCGGTGTCACGGAGCTCCAGTAAGGCATCCTCGTAATCACGGTTGCCATATACCACGACAAGGATGGCGGGTGAGCCGTTGCCTTTGAGTCGTTGCAGACGCTGGAGTGCCGTGGCGGCTACACGGCCACCGTATACCGGAACGGCGATGACGCACAGTTCTCCGTTCATCTCGATAGGGGAGGTTTGTTCATCCAGAGTCAGGTCTGTTTCCATTCTTCTTCCCATGCCGATACCTTCTCCGATAGCTCGTGCAATCCTGGCCGAGGTATGTGTGGGTGAGAAGAATATCAGGCGGGTACCATTGAGTTGGGTTGTTGCTGATGTCATAAGCTTATTCTAATAGTTTTTGTAGTAGACAAAAATACAATATATAAACGAAAATCGGGATTCTTCATCGGGGATTCTTCTTTTATTCGTACTTTTGTGGTCATACTTTTAAAGAATTTATGGAAGAACAATTTGACATACGCGATTATAAACCAACCGGAAAAGAGCGTGATTTTGAGAACGCTCTTCGTCCGCTTCAGTTCGAAGATTTCAGCGGACAGGACAAGGTGGTGGATAACCTGCGCATCTTTGTAAAAGCGGCGAGACTTCGTGCAGAAGCGCTTGACCATGTCTTGTTGCATGGCCCTCCCGGATTAGGAAAGACCACACTGAGCAACATTATTGCCAATGAATTAGGGGTGGGATTTAAAGTGACTTCAGGACCGGTGCTCGACAAACCAGGTGATTTGGCCGGAGTACTGACCAGCCTGGAGCCGAACGATGTGCTGTTTATTGATGAGATTCACCGTCTGAGTCCGGTAGTGGAAGAATACCTCTATTCTGCCATGGAAGACTATCGCATCGACATCATGATTGACAAGGGGCCTTCAGCCCGTAGCATACAGATTGACCTGAATCCGTTTACGTTGGTGGGAGCTACCACACGCAGTGGTTTGCTTACAGCCCCGCTTCGTGCCCGCTTCGGCATCAACCTGCACCTGGAGTATTATGATGATTCAGTACTTTCACGCATCATCTTGCGCTCCGCACGCATCTTGGATGTGCCGTGTGATGCAGATGCGGCAGGAGAGATAGCTTCCCGTAGCCGTGGTACCCCCCGTATAGCCAATGCCTTGTTGCGACGTGTGCGCGACTTTGCACAGGTGAAAGGTTCGGGAAGAATTGATTTGGAGATTGCCCGTTTTGCACTGGAGGCCCTGAACATCGACCAGTATGGTCTGGATGAGATAGACAACAAGATTCTGTGCACGATTATAGACAAGTTCAAGGGAGGTCCTGTGGGTCTGACCACTATTGCTACAGCTTTGGGTGAAGACCCGGGCACGCTGGAAGAAGTGTACGAACCCTTCCTGATAAAAGAAGGCTTCCTGAAGCGTACCCCCAGAGGACGCGAGGTGACAGAGCTGGCGTATAAACATTTAGGAAAAAGTAAATACAATAGCGAAAGAACGCTGTTTGATTGATAAACATTATGGCCGGAATAAAATCTTTGGCAAAGGATACTGCCATTTATGGACTGAGCAGTATCGTAGGACGTTTTTTGAATTATTTGTTGGTTCCTCTCTATACGGCAGTACTTCCTGCAGCTTCCGGAGGATATGGAGTAGTGTCGAATGTATATGCCTATACGGCACTGATTTTAGTGTTGCTGACCTTTGGTATGGAAACGGGATTTTTCCGTTTTGCCAATAAGTCGGACGAGGATGCGCAGAAGGTATATGCCAATTCCCTGTTATTTGTGGGAGGACTCTCGCTGCTATTTGTGGTGCTGTGTATGGCCTTTTTGCATCCGCTCTCAGCCTTGTTGGAGTATCCGGACCATCCCGACTATATTGCCATGATGGTGTGTGTGGTGGCTCTTGATTCCTTCCAATGTATTCCTTTCGCCTACCTGCGTTATAAGAAGCGGCCTGTCAAGTTTGCGGCCATCAAGTTGCTGAACATCCTAGGAAACATTCTGCTGAATCTTTTCTTCCTGCTGGTTTGTCCGTGGCTCGATGTCCATGCGCACGAAACCGTCAGCTGGTTCTATAACCCCGATTATCTGGTGGGATATATTTTCGTGTCCAACCTGATTATGTCGGCCTTGCAGATGTTCTTCTTTATACCCGAGCTGCGCGGTGTGTCTTACCGCATGGACAAGGTACTGATGAAGCGCATGATTAACTATTCTTTCCCGATTCTGATATTCGGGCTGGTCGGTATCCTCAATCAGACGGTCGACAAGATGATTTATCCCTATCTGTTTGATGACCGTTCAGAAGGATTGGTACAGCTGGGTATTTACAGCGCCACCAGCAAAGTAGCCTTAGTCATGGCCATGTTTACCCAGGCTTTCCGTTATGCCTACGAACCCTTTGTCTTCGGTAAGAATAAAGATGCTGACAGCAAGAAGATGTATTCTTCTGCCATGAAGTACTTCTTTATCTTTTCTCTTTTGGCATTTCTGGCCGTGATGGGTTACATGGACATCCTGAAGTACATGGTAGCCTCCGACTATTGGGAAGGGCTGAGCGTAGTAGCCATCGTGATGCTGGCCGAGATAATCAAAGGTATCTATTTCAACCTTTCTTTCTGGTATAAGCTGACGGATGAAACCTATTGGGGAGCTTATTTCTCTCTTATCGGGTGTGCCGTGATTTTAGGCCTGAACATCTGGTTGGTACCTACTTATGGTTATGTAGCTTCGGCCTGGGCATCTGTAGCCGGATATGGCGTGATTACTCTGTTATCCTATTTCATCGGGCAGAAAAAATACCCTGTGGCTTATCCGCTGAAGCGGATGACCACCTACCTGATTTTGGCCTTGGTGCTTTATGTCTTGTCGCAACAAACACCTATCGCCAACCTTTGGTTACGTTTAAGCTACCGCACCTTATTAATATTGGTTTTTGTGGCATTTATTATCAAAAAAGATTTACCTTTAAGGAGTCTTCCATTTGTCAACCATTTCTTTAAATAAGAAATGTGGGGTGGGGCATATAGGCTGAATTGTAATTTATAAATCGGATAAGTATGGAACTAGGGAACAAGAGGAAATTCCTCCTTCGTAAATTCTTCAATGAGTATCTGGACTTGAACCGGAGCAAGGAAGATGAGCAGCTGACGGTAGATGCCATCCGCAGTGGAGTAGAGTTTAAAGGAACCAACCTTTGGGTCTTGATTTTTGCTACCTTTATTGCTTCATTGGGGTTGAATGTTAATTCTACGGCGGTAATTATCGGTGCCATGTTGATTTCTCCTTTGATGGGACCTATCATGGGAGTGGGCCTTTCTATCGGACTGAACGATTTCGAGCTGATGAAACGCTCACTGAAAAGTTACCTGGTAGCCACGCTGTTCAGTGTGACGACCGCCACAATTTATTTTTCTTTTACTCCGCTGGATGAAGTTCAGTCGGAATTGCTGGCACGTACCTCGCCTACCATATACGATGTGTTCATAGCCTTAGTGGGTGGTCTGGCCGGTATTGTGGCATTGGCCACGAAGGAAAAGGGAAATGTAATACCTGGTGTAGCCATTGCTACAGCCTTGATGCCTCCGTTGTGTACGGCCGGTTTCGGCATTGCCACGGGTAATCTGTTGTATTTCTTAGGTGCCTTCTATTTGTATTTTATCAACTCCGTTTTCATCAGCCTAGCTACTTACATCGGGGTGCGGGTGATGCACTTCCAGCGCAAGCAGTTTGTGGATAAAGCTCGTGAAAAGCTGGTAAAACGTTATATCATCTGGATAACCATCGGTACGATGTGTCCGGCAGTCTACCTTACTTATAATATTGTGCGGGAAACCTTTTACCAGTCTGCGGCAAACCATTTCATTGCAGAAGAATTGCAGTTCCCTGACTCTCAGATTTTAAGTCGAGAAATCTCCTATGACAAGCGTGAAATAAAGGTCGTGTTTGTGGGAAAGGAAGTCTCAAAAGACCAGATTGCAGCCGCCCAGCATCGCCTGGCAGATTATAATCTTTCGAAAACCAATCTGGTAGTATTCCAAGGAATGGGAGACGGCAGTGCGGTAGACATCAGCAACATCAAGTCGATGGTAATGGAAGATTTCTATCGGAACAGCGAAAAACGCTTGAAGGAGCAGGATGAGGAAATCAATACTCTGCGTAAGCAGTTGGCTGACTTTTCCGGTTCAGACTGGATGGGTAAGCAGTTAGGGCAGGAATTAAAAGTCTTGTTCCCCGAAATCAAAACTCTTTCCGTTTCAAAGAGTCTTCGTCTGTCGGTTGACAGTTCCCGGATAGACACCTTGACATACGCCATTATTGATTGTCAGCGGGTGCCTGATTCAAAGAGCCGTGACAAAATCGTGAAATGGCTGAAAGCAAAGACGGGAGATGCTCATTTACAGCTGATTGTGGAATAGTCCGCAAGCCGGATTTTATTGCATAAAAAAACGTCTTTACGTTTAGTTTAAAACACAAGTACGTTTTAGATTAAACGCAAAGACGTTTCGATTCAAACGCAAGTACGTTTTAGTTCAAATGCACTTGCGTTTTTTTGTCTTCAAAAATTAGCTTACTTCACCTTCTTTGTACAGCGGATGGCAGTCACTTCCTGAGCCTGTGGGTTGGTTGCTTTTCGCGTGCAGTAATCAAATTCTGCCGATTTCTCTCCGCTGAAAGAATTCCATTTCAGTTTCAGTTTGACAGTCTCTCCTTGCGTATCGGTCAGTTCATCCAGTTTGAAAGCAACCAGTGCATCTCCCATTTTGCCCTCTGTATCGCCAAAAGCATTGTGGCGGAATTCTACTTCATAAGAATTGTCCGGGTTCTTTGTACTGATCAGGTTGACAAAATGCGGTTGTCCGTTGCCCCAACGAGTCGCAAACCGAAGTGTCAGGTACCCGTCCTCTGCAATGGTTACCCAGTCATTCAGTATTTCTACCGGGTCGTTTCCATACGTACGATTGTTTTCCTCCTCTCCCAAATTAGGAGCCATTGGTTTGGTTAGTATACTGTCTATCCAGTTGATGAATACAGCTTTGTCATATTCCTGAGGAGCTTCGTCGGCCAATTCAATATTGGCCAGTGCTCTTACTTCCTTCTCACCAAAAGGAGAGCTTGCCATGTTTACCGGACGCAAGGTTGTGCTGTCATCCAGTTGCAAGTATGGTGTATTGTCTGCACTCTGTTTTACAGTGACAAGCGCATTGGCGTAATAGTGTGAAAGAGAAAGGTTGTTATCGTCATCGTCCAGACACGATTGAACCCCCATAGATAAACACAGAGCTGTCAGGATGAAGAATCCTTTGCGAATGAATGATTGAGTTTTCATAATACATTATTTTTTAAGTTTACTCTCTTCTTGTCGTTTTGTACATAAAATGCTTGAAGTGGGTAATTCCTGCATGTAAAATGGTTAAATGGTGTTTTATTTTCGCAAAGGCACAAAAAAAGCAGTTACGAAATTCGTAACTGCTTTTTTGTGGACCAGCCAGGGCTTGAACCTGGGACCTCCAGATTATGAGTCTGTTGCTCTAACCAACTGAGCTACAAGTCCGACATTTCAGAAGAATTTGTTTGGAAATGCGTTGCAAAAGTAATGGTTTGAGTTGAAATCTGCAATATTTGGTTAGAAAAAAATGATAAAAAAAACTAATGGAACAGATGCTTGCAATATATGTTGTATTTTTGCCGATATTAATAATTAATTATCAGACGTATGTCACACAACACACAAGATTCTCGTTTTAAGGGGTTAACCGACCAGGAAGTTCTTCAAAATCGTCAAAAATATGGGATGAATCTGCTGACTCCTCCCAAACGTCCGTCAATCTGGAAACTGTATCTGGAGAAGTTTCAGGATCCGGTTATCAAAGTGCTGCTCGTTGCGGCAGCTTTTTCTCTGTTGATTTCAATCATTGAGAGTGAATATGCGGAAACAATCGGTATATTCTTTGCTATTTTCTTAGCAACCGGCATCGGCTTCTATTTTGAATATGATGCCAATAAGAAGTTTGATTTGCTGAATGCCGTAGGGGAGGAGACTCCGGTTATGGTGATTCGAAATGGAAAGGTGCATGAAATTCCTAAGAAAGATATTGTAGTAGGGGATGTGGTGATATTGAATACCGGTGATGAGATTCCGGCAGACGGAGTATTGTTGGAAGCGGTATCATTGCAAGTAAATGAATCAAGCCTGACCGGGGAATTGATGGTGAACAAAACAACGGATGAGGTTCATTTTGATGAAGAAGCTACTTATCCGTCTAATTCCGTAATGCGTGGAACGACAGTAACGGATGGTCACGGAGTGATGTGCGTAGAAAGAGTAGGGGATGCTACTGAAATTGGTAAGGTAGCTCGGCAGGCTACAGAACAGAGTCAGGAACAGACTCCGTTGAATTTACAGTTGACTAAATTGGCCAATCTGATAGGGAAGGTGGGTTTTACAATTGCGACACTGACCTTCGTAATCTTTACAGCGAAAGATTTGTATGCATATTTGAGCGTGACGGCGGTGACCGACTGGCATCAGTGGCTTGAAATAGCACGTATCGTATTGAAGTATTTTATGATGGCTGTCACTTTGATTGTGGTAGCGGTACCGGAAGGATTGCCTATGAGTGTGACCTTGAGTCTGGCATTGAATATGCGCCGTATGCTGAAAACGAACAACCTGGTTCGTAAGATGCATGCATGCGAAACAATGGGAGCCATTACGGTGATTTGTACGGATAAGACAGGTACACTGACACAGAACCTGATGCAGGTGTATGATGCCAAGTTGGATGAATCTCAGAAGAACCTGATAGCAGAGGGTATAGCAACTAACTCTACTGCTTTCCTGGAAGAGAAAGAGGGAGAAGGTAAGCCGTCCGGAGTAGGAAACCCCACGGAAGTGGCTCTCTTGCTTTGGTTGAATGAGCAGGGAATGGATTACATCTCATTGAGAAATCAGGCGAAGACGGTAAATCAGCTTACTTTCTCTACGGAAAGAAAATATATGGCTACGCTGGTCGACTCTTCTGTCTTGAACGCACGTGTGCTTTATGTGAAAGGTGCTCCTGAGATTGTGATGGGAAAATGTAACCTGGAAGAAAGCCGGGTTAAGCAATATAATGAACAGCTTTTGGCTTACCAGAATCAGGCTATGCGTACATTGGGAGTGGCTTATAAGGTAATTCCTGAAAATAGCAGTACGGATTGTGCGGAACTGGTGAAGGAAGGCGGATTGACATTCATGGGAATTTTTGCGATCAGTGACCCGATTCGTCCGGATGTGCCTGATGCGGTGAAGAAATGCCAGTCAGCTGGTATCCGTGTGAAGATTGTAACGGGAGATACTCCGGGAACAGCAACTGAAATCGCACGACAAATCGGGCTGTGGACATCGGAAGATACGGAACGGAATCGCATTACCGGAGTGGAATTTGCTGCCTTGAGCGATGAAGAAGCTTTGGAAAGAGTGGTCGATTTGAAGGTGATGAGCCGTGCACGTCCGATGGATAAGCAACGTCTGGTACAGTTGCTCCAGCAAAAAGGTGAAGTAGTAGCAGTGACTGGTGACGGAACCAATGATGCGCCGGCATTGAATCATGCGCAGGTGGGTTTGTCAATGGGAACAGGTACTTCTGTGGCGAAAGAGGCCAGTGATATTACGTTGTTGGATGACTCCTTCCATAGCATTGCTACTGCAGTGATGTGGGGACGTTCGTTGTATAAGAATATCCAGCGCTTTATTGTGTTCCAGCTGACCATCAATGTGGTAGCTTTGCTGAGCGTATTGCTGGGTGCCTTTTTAGGTACGGAACTTCCGCTGACGGTTACTCAAATGCTATGGGTGAACCTGATTATGGATACGTTTGCAGCGATGGCGTTGGCGTCTATTGCGCCGAGCATGGATGTAATGAATGAAAAACCTCGTAAGCGTACTGATTTTATCATATCTCCTGCCATGCGGAACAATATATTCGGTGTGGGTGCCGGATTCTTGATTGTACTGATGGGGCTGTTGGCTTTCTTTAAGAACATGCCTGGCGGTATGGATGTGCATCATCTGACTGTCTTCTTTACGATTTTTGTCATGCTGCAGTTCTGGAACCTGTTTAATGCCAGCGTATTTGGTACGAATCATTCTATCTTTAAAGATGCCGGTCATGCGATGGGTATGTTAGGAGTGGCATTGATTATTCTGGTTGGTCAGTTCATTATTGTTACTTTTGGTGGCAAGGTCTTCCGTACAGAGCCTTTGCCTGCATTGGAATGGGCTTATATTATAGCCGGTACTTCTGTGGTACTTTGGATTGGTGAGATTTGGCGAGGAGTTAAACGGATGATGAAAAAATGAACCGGATTAAAAATATTATATTTGATTTAGGCGGTGTGCTTCTTGATTTGGATGTACACCGTTGTTTAGAGCGTTTGGAGGGTATCGGGCTGCATGAAGTGCGTCAGTGGATGACTGGAACGAATGAAAAAGGTTTCTTTAAAGAATATGAGTGTGGCACATTGACCACGGAGCAGTTCCGGGACCGGATTCGCGAAGAGGTGGGTCGTGAACTTCCGGACGAGGAGATTGACCGGATATGGAACAGCATGTTAAAGGAAATTCCGGATTATAAGTTTGAATTATTGCTGAAGCTAAAGGAAAACTATAATTTATATTTGCTGAGCAATACGAATGACTTGCACTGGAAAGAGTGTGCAGGTAAGTTTACTTATAAAGGTATGCCGATGCTTGATTGCTTTACCCAGGTATTTCTTTCGTACCGGATGCATCTGGCAAAACCCGATGTGGAAATCTTTCAGACTGTGCTGAAAGAGGCAGGACTTAAAACCGATGAAGTCTTGTTTATAGATGATTCTGAAGAGAATTGTCAGGCAGCTGCTAAGTTGGGAATCGGTGTGTGTCATTATGTACCAGGAGATAATCTGGAGGTACAGCTTCAAAAATTTATAGTGTAAGCAAATGAAAATAGTTACTGGCTCTACGGCCGCAAATCTTCCTGCATGTGTGGCAACCATAGGTTGTTTTGACGGTGTACATAGAGGACATCAGTACCTGATAGAGCAGGTGCATAATATTGCGAAGGCGGGAGGACTTGCTTCTTGCCTGATAACTTTTACTTCTCATCCTCGGCAGGTACTGGATACGGATTATCGTCCCCGGCTGCTGACATGCTTGTCTCAGAAAATAGAATGTTTTGAGCATTCTCCTATTGAATATTGTGTGTTACTTCCTTTTACGAAGGAACTGTCGTTGCTTTCTGCCCGTGAATTTATGAGGATTCTGCATGAGGTGTATAATGTGCAAGCCCTTTTTGTAGGATATGATCATCATTTTGGACATAATCAGGGGGAGGGGTTTGAGAAATACTGCCAATATGGAAAAGAATTAGGCATGCGTGTGATGCAGTCAAGAGCTTTGGTAGAGGATGGTACTTCTATTAGTTCTACGTTGATTCGTTCATGTCTGCTTGCAGGAGATATAAAGAAGGCGAATGCTTATCTGGGTTACAGCTACTATTTAAGCGGAAGAGTGGTTGACGGAAAGAAGGTGGGGCGTACTTTGGGATTTCCTACAGCCAACATTCAGCCATTGTGTACTGAAAAGCTTCTGCCGGCAACGGGAGTGTATGCGGTTTATATATATATAGGGAAAGAACGCTACGCTGGAATGTTGAACATAGGAAGTTGCCCTACCGTGAACGAGAATGAACAGTCTGTGAGTGTGGAAGTCCATATATTGAATTTCCAGGGAGATATTTATCAAGAATTGATAAAAATTGAGTTTGTGGAGTATCTGCGCCCGGAAGTGAAATTTGAAAGTGTGGAAAAGCTTACATGGCAGTTGCGGCAGGATAAAGAGGTGGTGAAAAATCTTTTGCACCAAAAGGGGTAAAGTTTTGGGCAGCATCTGATTTGTCTGTATCTTTGCAGCAAATTAGATAATTGAATTGAATGAAAACATTTGAAGAACTTGGCGTTTCACTGGAAATACGCAAGGCAATTGAGGAATTAGGGTATGAGAATCCTATGCCCGTGCAAGAAGAAGTAATACCGTATTTGTTGGGAAACGGCAATGATGTAGTGGCTCTGGCACAAACCGGAACCGGAAAAACAGCCGCATTTGGTCTGCCGCTGATTCAGAAAATTGATGTAAAAAATTGTGTACCACAGGCGTTGGTACTTTGTCCGACACGTGAACTTTGCTTGCAAATAGCAGGTGACCTGACTGACTATTCGAAGTATATCACCGATTTAAAGATTCTTCCTGTGTATGGAGGCTCTTCCATAGATAGCCAGATTCGTAGCTTGAAGAGGGGAGTGCATATTATCGTAGCTACTCCCGGCCGCTTGATTGACTTGATGGAACGCAAAGTGGCTCAATTGGCTACAATCCGCGACGTGGTTATGGATGAAGCGGATGAAATGCTGAATATGGGCTTTACGGATAGTATCAATGCGATTCTTGAAAATATACCTCAAGACCGGAATACTTTGATGTTCTCTGCGACGATGAGTCCGGAAATTGCCCGTATTGCGAAGACTTATTTGCATGAGGCAAAAGAAATCACTATCGGTACCAAGAATGAAGGAAGCAAGAACGTTAATCATGTGGCTTATATAGTACACGCAAAAGATAAATATCTGGCATTGAAACGTGTCGTTGATTTTTATCCTCAGATTTATGGTATCGTTTTTTGCCGTACGCGCAAGGAAACCCAGGAAATAGCCGATAAGCTTATACAGGATGGATATAATGCAGACTCGCTGCATGGCGAGTTGAGCCAGGCACAGCGTGACTTGGTGATGCAGAAGTTCCGTCAACGTCACTTGCAGTTACTGGTTGCAACGGATGTGGCTGCGAGAGGACTGGATGTGAATGACCTGACGCACGTAATTAATTACGGATTGCCTGATGATACTGAAAGTTATACGCATCGGAGTGGCCGTACAGGGCGTGCTGGAAAAACGGGAATTTCCATTGCAATTATCAATTTGCGGGAGAAGGGCCGTATGAAGGAGATTGAGCACATCATCAAAAAGAAGTTTGAAGTTAGTGTGCTCCCATCCGGACAGGAAATTTGTCAGCAGCAGTTGATAAAGGTGATTGATGATATAGAGAAAGTGAAAGTAAATGAAGAGGAGATAGAGACCTTCTTACCTGGCATTTACCGAAAACTTGATTGGCTGGATAAGGAAGATTTGATTAAGCGCGTGGTTTCATTGGAGTTTAATCGTTTCCTGGATTATTATAAAAATGCTCCTGAAATTGAGCAGCCTAAGGCTAATGAAAAGAAATCTGAGGCAAAGGAATCTCGTAAGGGAGATAAAGAGAAGGTAGGCCGTAAGGCTGAAAAAGGTTATACGCGTTTGTTCTTGAATTTAGGAAAAACAGACGGCTTTTATACCAATCAGATTATAGACCTGGTAAACCGTAATCTGAGAAAGGAGCGTATTCAGATTGGCCGTATTGATTTGATGCAGAATTTCTCGTTTTTTGAAGTGATTCAAGAACAGGCTCCACAAGTGTTAAAGGCTTTGAACAAAGTCGTATTGAGTGGGGGACGTAAAGTCTGTGTGGAGATTGCCGGTGAGAATACCGGAAAAAGTGATAAGAGCGGAAAGAAAAAGAAAGTGGCGACTGAAAAGAAAGCTGATAAACCTTCAAAGGTAGAGAAGGCGAAAAAGCCGAGCCGGGAGGAAAGAGGATATACCAGTCCTCGCGGTCCGAAAAAGAAAGATGACTGGAAGCAGTTCTTTCAGCAGGATAATCAACCGCTTCGGGGAGAAGAACCAGACTTTTCAGAAGAAGGTTGGGCTAAACGCAGCAAACGTAAAAAATAAATAAATAAAAAGCCGGAAGGGAATTGTTCCTTTCCGGCTTTTTATTTATTTGAAGATGCCTTCTGTTGTCATTTGTATACGTTTGATACTTCCGTCTTTCTGGTAAAAAAGCGGGTCAATACAGATGGATCTTCTGAATCCGCAGCCATCAGTATTTATGCTTCCGTTATGGTAGATGAAGTAGGATTTCCCTTTAAAATCGATGATGGCCTGATGGTTGGTATTGGAGTTCCCGGCTATTTCATTGAGGATACCTTTATAGATCCAGGGCCCATTGATGTTCTTGCTCATGGCATAGCATATTTTTTCTGGGAATTCTGAAGCGAAAGACAGGTAGTACCAGTCTCCATGTTTGTGAACCCAAGGTGCTTCTGTGTATCTGGGAAGGTTGATGGGATGAATGGGGCCGTCCAGTTCTGTCATATTATCTTTTAGTTTTGCATAGTAACATTGTGTGTTTCCCCAAAAAAGATAAGCTTGACCGTCATCGTCGATAAAGACCGTCGGGTCTATATCATCCCATGCAATGGAAGTGTATTGGGTCGTCATGTCGTTGGTAATCAGTGCACTGCCGCGTGCATCTTTAAAAGGACCTATGGGAGAGTCGGATACGGCAACTCCAATTGACTTCCCGGGAATAGTGGCATGTTCGACGGTGACATACCAGTAGAATTTCCCGTTATGTTCAATTACCTGACTGGCCCACGCTTCTCCTTTTGCCCACTTGAAATCGGTAGCTTTCAACGTATAGGCATGTTCGGTGAAGGTTTTCATGTCTTTGGTAGAGAAAATGCACCATTCGTTCATCAGATAATATTGCTGAGGTGCGGGACATTCATCGTGGCCGGCATAAATATATACTGTGCCGTCGTGGACTAATGCGGCTGGGTCACCCAGATATTTATAGGAAACCACCGGGTTTTGAGTCGCTACAAATGTAGTATCTTTTTGTGCGGCTTGTAGGATAGATGAATGTGTGGTAAAAATGGTGAGGGCAATAACCCCCAGGTTAATGAATGGATTTTTCATGATATATTAAATTTGAAAATGATTTTGATGCAAAGATAGCTGTCGTATGGGTCGGGAGGGTGGACAAAAGGTTTTTTAGATTGGATTATGGGTATGTGGGTTAGAAAAAGAATTGGATTTATTAGTTTACTCCAACTTTTTTCCTACATTTGCCGTATAAATTCATTAAACAGTTTAATCATTATGGAAAACGAAAACAAAAATCAGCTTCAGATAGAATTAAAAGAAGAAGTGGCACAGGGAACTTATGCGAATCTTGCAATTATTACTCATTCAAGCTCTGAATTTATTCTTGACTTTGTACGTGTAATGCCGGGTTTGCCGAAAGCAGGTGTTCAATCTCGTATTGTAATGACTCCGGAACATGCAAAGCGTCTGATGTTTGCATTGCAGGACAATGTGACTAAGTATGAGCAGAATTTTGGTCAGATTCGGATGCCGGAACAGCAGGCACAAGGCGGAAAAACTTTCGTTCCACCGTTGAGTGATTTCAAAGGAGAGGCTTAAAAAAATATAAATAGAGGACTCAAGAGGCTCATTTCCCGTTTTTTTCGGGGAATGAGCTTTTTTCTTTTTAAAAACAGTTTGTCTATTAAAAAGTTATTTGTAATTTTGCAGCCCGAAATGTAGTATTTCGACAAGGATTGTAGAAACAATAAGAAACAAATATATAACAATTAAAAATCAAACAAAATGCCTACTATTCAACAGTTAGTAAGAAAAGGAAGAACGGTTTTGGTTGATAAGAGTAAATCACCGGCATTGGATTCATGTCCTCAGAGACGTGGCGTTTGCGTACGTGTTTACACTACAACTCCGAAAAAACCGAACTCAGCAATGCGTAAAGTTGCTCGTGTGCGTCTGACAAACTCTAAGGAAGTGAACTCTTACATTCCGGGAGAAGGACATAACTTGCAGGAACACTCAATCGTTTTGGTTCGTGGTGGTCGTGTGAAAGACCTTCCGGGTGTACGTTATCACATCGTTCGTGGTACACTGGATACAGCAGGTGTAGCAGGCCGTACACAGAGACGTTCTAAATATGGCGCTAAGCGTCCGAAACCAGGACAGGCAGCTCCGGCAGGAAAAGGTAAGAAATAATCCTCGCTGAGTACAATCCTTATTAAGAAAAACTTTTATAAATTCGTTTTGGTTTGTTGGAAAAGCTTTAAGGTTGAGTAAATGCTTCGGAGGAAGCGTTGAAGTAGACAGAGATGCAGCCCCAAACTAAACATTATTATCAAACAAAATGAGAAAAGCAAAACCAAAAAAACGTGTGATCCTTCCGGATCCAGTATTTAATGATCAGAAGGTTTCTAAATTCGTAAACCATCTGATGTATGATGGAAAGAAGAACACTTCTTACGAAATCTTCTATAACGCACTGAAAACAGTTGAAACTAAGCTTCCGGGTGAAGAAACTTCAGCATTGGAAGTTTGGAAAAAAGCTCTTGATAACGTAACTCCTCAGTTGGAAGTAAAATCTCGCCGTATCGGTGGTGCTACTTTCCAGGTTCCTACCGAAATTCGTCCGGATCGTAAGGAGTCAATCTCTATGAAGAATCTGATTGCTTTTGCCCGTAAACGTGGTGGAAAGTCAATGGCTGATAAATTGGCTGCAGAAATCCTTGATGCATACAACGAACAGGGTGGTGCTTTTAAACGTAAGGAAGATATGCACCGTATGGCTGAAGCTAACCGTGCTTTCGCTCACTTCAGATTTTAATCTAGTTAATAACTTTAAGACGAATTAAAATGGCTAAACATGATTTGCATTTGACCCGTAACATCGGAATCATGGCGCACATCGATGCTGGTAAGACAACTACTTCTGAACGTATCTTGTTTTACACAGGTTTGACTCATAAGATTGGTGAGGTGCACGATGGTGCTGCTACCATGGACTGGATGGAACAGGAGCAGGAACGTGGTATTACTATTACTTCAGCTGCTACAACTACTTATTGGAAGTATGCTGGTAACAAGTATAAAATCAACTTGATTGACACTCCGGGACACGTGGACTTTACTGCAGAAGTAGAACGTTCACTCCGTGTATTGGATGGTGCTGTGGCTACTTATTGTGCTGTAGGTGGTGTTGAACCTCAGTCAGAAACAGTATGGCGTCAGGCTGATAAATACAATGTTCCTCGTATCGGTTATGTTAACAAGATGGACCGTTCTGGAGCTGACTTCTTCGAAGTTGTTCGTCAGATGAAGGATGTATTGGGTGCTAATCCATGTCCGGTTGTAATTCCTATCGGTGCAGAAGAATCTTTCAAAGGTGTAGTTGACCTGATTAAGATGAAAGCTATCTTGTGGCACGATGAAACAATGGGTGCTGACTATGATGTAGAAGAAATCCCTGCAAACTTGGTAGACGAAGCTCAGGAATGGAGAGATAAGATGCTCGAAAAAGTAGCTGAGTTTGACGAAGCTTTGATGGAGAAATATTTCGATGATCCTTCTACAATTACAGAGGAAGAAGTAATGCGTGCTTTGCGTGCAGGTACTTTGAAGATGGAAATCGTTCCGATGTTGTGTGGATCTTCATTCAAGAACAAAGGTGTACAGACTTTGCTTGACTATGTATGTGCATTCTTACCTTCTCCGCTGGATACTCCGAACATCGTTGGTACTAACCCGAACACGGGTGCTGAAGAAGACCGTAAACCGGATGAAGACGAAAAGACTTCAGCTTTGGCATTTAAGATCGCTACTGACCCGTATGTAGGTCGTTTGACTTTCTTCCGTGTGTACTCAGGTAAAGTAGAAGCTGGTTCATATATTTACAACTCTCGTTCAGGAAAGAAGGAACGTGTATCTCGTTTGTTCCAGATGCACTCAAATAAGCAGAATCCTGTGGAAGTAATCAGCGCTGGTGATATTGGTGCTGGTGTAGGTTTCAAGGATATTCGCACTGGTGATACTCTTTGCGATGAAACTGCTCCGATCGTTCTTGAATCAATGGACTTCCCAGAACCGGTTATCGGTATCGCAGTAGAGCCTAAGACTCAGAAAGACCTTGATAAGTTGTCTAACGGTTTGGCTAAGTTGGCTGAAGAAGACCCGACATTTACTGTGAAGACTGACGAACAGACTGGACAGACAGTTATCTCTGGTATGGGTGAGCTTCACTTGGATATCATTATCGACCGTCTGAAACGTGAGTTCAAGGTTGAATGTAACCAAGGTCGTCCTCAGGTTAGCTACAAAGAAGCAATTACTAAGACTGTTGAATTGCGTGAAGTTTACAAGAAACAGTCTGGTGGTCGTGGTAAGTTTGCTGACATCATCGTTTCTGTAGGTCCGGTTGATGAAGACTTCAAACAGGGTGGTCTGCAGTTCATCGATGAAGTGAAGGGTGGTAACGTTCCTAAGGAATTCATTCCTTCAGTTCAGAAAGGTTTCTTGACTGCAATGAAGAACGGTGTATTGGCTGGTTATCCGCTTGATTCTTTGAAGGTCGTTTTGAAGGATGGTTCATTCCACCCGGTTGACTCTGACCAGTTGTCTTTCGAAATCTGTGCTATCCAGGCATACAAGAATGCTTGTGTGAAGGCAGGTCCGGTTCTGATGGAGCCGATCATGAAGCTGGAAGTTGTGACTCCGGAAGAAAACATGGGTGATGTAATCGGTGACTTGAACAGACGTCGTGGTCAGGTAGAAGGTATGGAAACAAGCCGTTCTGGTGCTCGTATCGTAAAAGCAATGGTTCCATTGGCTGAAATGTTCGGTTATGTAACTGCTTTGCGTACTATTACTTCAGGTCGTGCTACTTCTTCAATGACTTACGATCACCACGCTCAGGTTTCTAGCTCAATCGCTAAGACTGTACTGGAAGAAGTTAAAGGTCGCGTAGACTTGGTATAAAAAGAAATAGGATGGAAGTTGATGAGGACTAGCGAATGACTCTTAGTCCTCAAGCTTCCTTCCCAATATAAACAATTAATAATTTAATAAACAAATGAGTCAGAAAATCAGAATTAAACTGAAATCTTACGATCACAACTTGGTAGACAAGTCAGCAGAAAAGATTGTAAGAACTGTGAAGGCTACAGGTGCTATTGTAAGCGGTCCTATTCCATTGCCTACACACAAACGTATTTTTACTGTAAACCGTTCGACTTTCGTTAACAAGAAGTCACGTGAACAGTTTGAATTGTCTTCTTACAAGAGGCTGATTGACATCTACAGCTCAACTGCTAAGACAGTAGACGCTTTGATGAAATTGGAATTACCGAGTGGGGTAGAAGTAGAAATTAAAGTTTAATCAATTAAAAATTAACTGAAATGCCAGGATTATTAGGAAAGAAAATCGGAATGACATCCGTTTTCAGTGCTGATGGTAAGAATGTACCATGCACTGTTATCGAAGCTGGTCCTTGTGTAGTTACTCAGATTAAGAGTGTAGAAAAAGATGGCTATGCAGCTGTTCAGGTAGGTTTCCAGGACAAGAAGGAAAAGCACACTACTAAACCGTTGATGGGTCACTTTAAGAAAGCTGGAGTAACTCCAAAGAGACACTTGGCCGAGTTCAAAGATTTCTCAGAAGAATTGAATTTAGGTGACACTATCACTGTAGAATTGTTCAATGACACTGCTTATGTAGATGTTATTGGTACTTCTAAAGGAAAAGGTTTCCAGGGTGTTGTAAAACGTCATGGATTTGGCGGTGTAGGCCAGACTACTCATGGTCAGCACAACCGTGCCCGCAAACCGGGTTCTATCGGTGCTTGTTCTTACCCTGCTAAAGTATTCAAAGGAATGCGCATGGGCGGACAAATGGGTGGTGACAGGGTAACTACTCACAACTTACAGGTATTAAAAGTGATTCCTGAACACAACTTGCTGTTGATCAAAGGTTCTGTTCCGGGTTGCAAAGGTTCAATCGTAATAATTGAGAAATAATGGAAGTTAACGTATTAAATATTAAGGGTGAAGATACCGGCAAAAAGGTTGCTTTGAACGAAGCTATCTTCGGAATCACTCCAAATGATCACGCTATCTATCTGGATGTGAAGCAGTATATGGCTAATCAGCGCCAGGGTACTCACAAGTCTAAGGAAAGAAGCGAAATCAGTGGTTCTACTCGTAAATTGGGTCGTCAGAAAGGTGGCGGCGGTGCACGTCGTGGTGATATCAACTCTCCAGTATTGGTGGGTGGTGCTCGTGTTTTTGGTCCTAAACCTCGCGATTATTGGTTCAAACTGAACAAGAAAGTGAAAGTTTTGGCTCGTAAATCTGCATTGGCATACAAGGCACAGACTAACAACATCGTAGTAGTAGAAGACTTCACTTTCGAATCTCCTAAGACTAAAGAATTTGTAAATGTTGTGAATAATCTCAAAGTGGCTGGTAAAAAGCTACTTATGGTTTTGCCGGAAGCAAATAAAAACGTATATTTGTCTGCTCGTAACTTAGAGCGTACAAATCTTGCAATTGCTTCTGCGCTGAATACATACTCTGTATTGAACGCAGAAACTCTTGTTGTGACAGAAAGTGCTTTGAAAGCTATCGAGGAAACCTTAGTGAAATAATTAAAGGAGGCTGAAGTAATATGGGAATGATTATTAAACCGTTGGTTACAGAAAAAATGACGGCAATATCTGAAAAGTTCAACCGCTTTGGATTTATTGTTCGTCCTGAAGCTAACAAATTAGAAATTAAGCGTGAAATCGAAGCTATGTATAATGTGACTGTAGTAGACGTAAACACAATTCGCTACGCAGGAAAGAATAAGAGCCGTTATACTAAGTCTGGTCTTATCAATGGACGTACAAATGCTTACAAGAAAGCTATCGTTACATTGAAAGAAGGTGATACTATTGATTTTTATAGCAATATTTAAATAAAAGATGGCAGTACGTAAATTTAAGCCCACAACACCGGGGCAGAGACACAAAATTATTGGTACTTTTGAAGAAATTACTGCATCGGTACCAGAAAAATCTCTTGTATATGGAAAGCGTTCTACTGGTGGTCGTAACCACGTAGGTAAGATGACAATGCGCTATATCGGCGGTGGTCACAAGAGAAAATTCCGTATTATTGATTTCAAGAGAAATAAAGACGGTGTTCCAGCAGTCGTTAAAACAATTGAATATGATCCGAACCGTTCGGCTCGTATCGCTTTGTTGTTTTATGCTGATGGTGAAAAAAGATATATCATTGCTCCTAATGGATTGCAAGTAGGTAGCACTTTGATGTCTGGAGCGAATGCGGCGCCTGAGATTGGTAACGCACTTCCTCTTGAAAACATCCCTGTGGGTACTGTAATTCACAACATTGAATTGCGTCCGGGCCAGGGTGCTGCTTTGGTAAGATCGGCTGGTAACTTTGCTCAGTTGACATCTCGTGAAGGTAAATATTGTGTAATCAAATTGCCTTCAGGTGAAGTAAGACAAATCTTGAGTGCTTGTAAAGCTACTATCGGTAGTGTAGGTAACTCAGACCATGCATTGGAATCATCAGGTAAGGCTGGTCGTTCTCGCTGGTTGGGTCGTCGTCCTCACAACCGTGGTGTTGTTATGAACCCTGTTGATCACCCGATGGGTGGTGGTGAAGGACGTCAGTCGGGAGGTCACCCAAGATCACGTACAGGCTTGTATGCTAAGGGCTTGAAGACAAGAGCACCTAAGAAACAGTCTTCTAAGTATATTATTGAAAGAAGAAAGTAATAACAACTGATTAATTGAGTAATTTATGAGTCGTTCATTAAAAAAAGGTCCATATATTAATGTAAAACTGGAAAACAAGGTGCTGGCTATGAATGAAAGCGGCAAGAAATCAGTTGTTAAGACATGGGCTAGAGCTTCAATGATTTCGCCTGATTTCGTAGGGCATACAATTGCAGTTCACAACGGAAACAAATTTATTCCTGTTTACGTTACTGAAAACATGGTTGGTCATAAGTTAGGTGAATTTGCACCAACTCGTACTTTCCGTGGTCATGCTGGTAACAAGAAAAAATAATAACAGGACGCACATTTGAAATAATAAAGTAATAAATAATGGGAGCAAGAAAAAAAATATCGGCTGAAAAGAGAAAAGAAGCCCTTAAAACCATGTATTTTGCAAAATTGCAAAATGTGCCTACTTCTCCGCGTAAAATGCGTCTCGTGGCTGACATGATTCGTGGTATGGAGGTAAATAGAGCACTTGGTGTCTTGAAGTTTTCTTCTAAAGAAGCTTCTGCAAGAGTGGAAAAATTGTTACGCTCTGCTATTGCTAACTGGGAACAGAAAAACGAACGTAAAGCTGAAGACGGCGAATTGTTTGTAACTAAGATTTATGTTGACGGGGGAGCAACCTTGAAAAGAATGAGACCGGCTCCACAGGGTAGAGGTTACAGAATTCGTAAACGTTCAAACCATGTGACTTTGTTCGTTGATTCTAAGAATACTAATGATAAAAATTAAGAGTAGATGGGACAGAAAGTTAATCCGATAAGCAACCGTTTAGGAATTATCAGAGGATGGGATTCTAATTGGTACGGTGGCAAGAATTATGGTGACGCTTTGCTGGAAGACAGCAAAATTCGTAAATATCTGAATGCCAGACTTGCAAAAGCCAGCGTTTCAAGAATCGTTATTGAACGTACTCTGAAATTGGTGACAATTACTGTATGTACTGCTCGTCCGGGTATTATCATTGGTAAAGGTGGTCAGGAAGTTGACAAGCTGAAAGAAGAGTTGAAGAAGATCACCGATAAGGATATCCAGATTAATATCTTTGAAGTTAAGAGACCGGAACTTGATGCTGTGATTGTGGCTAACAACATCGCTCGTCAGGTAGAAGGTAAAATTGCTTACCGTCGCGCTATCAAGATGGCTATTGCCAATACAATGCGTATGGGAGCTGAAGGTATCAAAGTGCTGATCTCTGGTCGTTTGAATGGTGCTGAAATGGCTCGTTCAGAAATGTACAAGGAAGGACGTACTCCATTGCATACTTTCCGTGCAGATATCGACTACTGTCATGCTGAAGCTTTGACAAAAGTTGGTTTGCTGGGTATCAAGGTTTGGATTTGCCGTGGAGAAGTTTATGGAAAACGTGAGTTGGCTCCAAACTTCACTCAGAGCAAAGAAAATAACCGTGGAGGAAACGGTAACAATGGTGGAAAGAACTTCCGCAGAAAGAAAAATAACAATCGCTAACGATTTGAATTTTAGGAATTATGTTACAACCGAAAAAAACAAAATTCAGAAGACAGCAGAAAGGTAGCGCTAAAGGTAACGCCCAAAGAGGACATCAGTTGGCTTTTGGTTCTTTTGGCATCAAGTCTCTTCAGACTAAATGGATTACAGGTCGTCAGATAGAGGCAGCTCGTATTGCTGTAACAAGATATATGCAGCGTCAGGGTCAGATTTGGATTCGTATCTTCCCGGACAAACCTATTACTCGTAAGCCTGCCGATGTACGTATGGGTAAAGGTAAAGGTTCTCCAGAAGGTTTCGTAGCACCTGTAACTCCGGGTCGTATTTTGATCGAAGTAGAAGGTGTATCTTTCGATGTAGCAAAAGAAGCTTTGCGTCTTGCTGCACAGAAACTTCCTGTTACAACTAAGTTTATTGTTAGACGTGATTACGACGCAAGTCAAAATGCTTAATTGATATGAAGATTGCAGAAATTAGAGAAATAGCTACCAACGAATTGGCAGAAAGAATTCAGACTGAAGTTGCCAATTACAATCAAATGGTTTTAAATCATTCGATCTCTCCGCTGGAAAATCCTGCACAGATTAAGAAGTTACGCAGAACTATTGCGCGTATGAAAGCAGAATTGCGTCAGAGAGAACTTAACAAATAATAATGGTCCTCATGGAAGCTAGAAATTTAAGAAAAGAAAGAACTGGTGTTGTAGTTAGCAATAAAATGGATAAGACCATTACTGTTGCTGCTAAGTTTAAGGAAAAACACCCTATTTATGGTAAGTTCGTTTCTAAAACGAAGAAATACCATGCTCATGACGAAAAGAATGAATGCCAGATTGGCGATACTGTTCGCATCATGGAAACTCGTCCTTTGAGTAAAACTAAGAGATGGAGATTGATTGAAATTATTGAAAGAGCTAAGTAATTATGATACAAGCAGAATCCAGACTTACAGTATGTGACAACAGTGGTGCGAAAGAAGCTCTTTGTATCCGCGTATTAGGCGGTACAAAGAGACGTTACGCCTCTGTTGGGGATGTTATTGTAGTTTCAATAAAGAGTGTTATCCCCTCAAGTGATATTAAAAAAGGTGCAGTATCTAAGGCCTTGATTGTACGTACAAAGAAAGAAATCCGTCGTGCTGACGGCTCTTACATTCGTTTTGATGACAATGCTTGCGTATTGCTGAATAACGCAGGTGAAATTAGAGGAAGTCGTATTTTTGGCCCGGTTGCGAGAGAATTGCGTAACGCGAACATGAAAGTGGTTTCACTTGCACCTGAAGTACTTTAATTTTGTAAAAGATTTAAGTAATGAGTAAATTACATATTAAAAAAGGCGATACAGTTTACGTAAACTCTGGTGAAGATAAGGGTAAAACTGGCCGCGTATTGAAGGTTCTTGTTAAAGAAGGACGTGCACTGGTAGAAGGTATCAATATGGTATCTAAGAGTACCAAACCTAACGCAAAGAATCCTCAGGGGGGTATTGTGAAGCAGGAAGCTCCTATTCACATCTCTAACCTGAATCCTGTAGACCCGAAAACAGGAAAACCGACTCGTGTAGGTAGAAGAGAAAGTTCTGATGGAAGAACATTTGTTCGTTATGCTAAAAAATCAGGAGAGGAGATTAAATAATGAGTAATACTGCTAGCCTTAAGAAAGAATATGCAGAGCGCATTGCTCCTGCTTTGAAGAATCAATTCCAGTATTCTTCATCAATGCAAATCCCTGTACTTAAGAAGATTGTTATCAATCAAGGCTTGGGTATGGCGGTAGCTGACAAGAAGATTATTGACGTAGCAATCAATGAATTGACTGCTATTACAGGACAGAAAGCTGTAGCTACTGTTTCTCGTAAGGATATCGCTAATTTTAAGTTGCGTAAGAAAATGCCTATCGGTGTGATGGTTACTTTGCGTCGTGAAAGAATGTATGAATTCCTTGAAAAACTGGTTCGCGTTGCATTGCCACGTATCCGTGACTTCAAAGGTATTGAAAGCAAATTCGACGGAAGAGGAAACTATACATTGGGTATCCAGGAACAGATTATCTTCCCTGAAATCAACATTGATAGCATCACCAAGATTTTGGGTATGAACATTACTTTCGTAACTTCTGCTCAGACTGACGAAGAAGGTTATGCTTTGTTGAAAGAATTCGGATTACCGTTTAAAAACGCTAAAAAAGATTGATAAGATATGGCAAAAGAATCAATGAAGGCTCGTGAAGTAAGAAGAGCTAAACTTGTTGCTAAATATGCTGAGAAGCGTGCTGCGTTGAAGAAGATTGTAAATTCTGGTGATCCTGTAGAAGCTTTTGAGGCTGCTCAGAAGTTGCAGGCTATCCCTAAGAACGCTAATCCTATTCGCTTACACAATCGTTGCAAACTGACTGGTCGTCCAAAAGGTTATATCCGTCAGTTTGGTATTTCACGTATTCAGTTCCGTGAAATGGCTTCAAACGGTTTGATTCCTGGCGTTAAGAAAGCAAGCTGGTAATTTATTTTTTTTATTAAATATTGTCAGGGTAGTCCTGATTAATTTAACAATTAATTTTTATGACAGATCCAATCGCAGATTATCTCACTAGATTGAGAAATGCAATTAGTGCTAAGCACAGAGTGGTGGAAGTACCTGCTTCAAATTTGAAAAAGGAAATTACAAAAATCCTTTTTGATAAAGGTTACATCCTGAACTACAAGTTTGTTGAAGACGGTCCTCAGGGTACTATCAAAGTGGCTCTGAAGTATGATGCAGTTAACAAGGTTAACGCTATCAAGAAACTTGAAAGAGTATCTACTCCAGGTATGCGTAAGTATACTGGATACAAAGACATGCCGAGAGTTATTAATGGATTAGGTATTGCTATTATATCTACTTCCAAAGGTGTTATGACAGACAAAGAAGCTGCTGAACTGAAGATTGGTGGTGAAGTTCTTTGCTATGTATATTAATGTTAGGAGGATAAGCAATGTCAAGAATTGGTAAATTACCCATTAGTATCCCTGCTGGAGTAACAGTTACTCTGAAGGAAAATGTTGTGAACGTAAAAGGACCTAAAGGTGAGTTGAGTCAGTTTGTAAATCCTGCTATCATTGTAGAGGTTGCAGACGGACACGTGGTGTTGAAGGAAAACGAAGAAGCTATGCTTGATAACCTGAAACAGCGTCATGCATTCCATGGTTTGTATCGTGCATTGATCAACAACATGGTTGTAGGTGTTTCTGAAGGTTACAAGAAAGAATTGGAATTAGTCGGTGTAGGTTACCGTGCTTCTAATAACGGTAATATCATTGATTTCGCTTTGGGTTACACTCATAATATCTTTATGCAGTTGCCTCCTGAAATCAAGGTTGAAACTAAATCTGAAAGAAATAAGAACCCTCTTATCATATTGGAATCTTGTGACAAACAGCTGCTTGGTCAGGTTTGTTCAAAAATACGTTCTTTCCGTAAGCCTGAACCTTACAAAGGAAAAGGTATTAAGTTTGTTGGTGAAGAAATTCGTAGAAAGTCTGGTAAGTCAGCTGGCGCTAAATAATTCACATAAAATCGTACAATTATGACAACAAAAATAGAAAGACGTATTAAGATTAAATATAGAGTACGCAATAAGATTTCAGGTACTGCTGAACGTCCGCGTATGAGTGTGTTTAGAAGTAACAAGCAGATTTATGTTCAGGTTATCGACGATTTAAGTGGTAAGACACTGGTTGCTGCTTCATCTTTGGGCATGGAACCTATGCCTAAGAAAGAACAGGCTGCTAAAGTTGGTGAGCTGATTGCAAAGAAAGCTCAGGAAGCTGGTATTACGACTGTCGTATTCGACCGTAATGGTTACTTGTATCATGGGAGAGTAAAAGAAGTAGCTGATGCTGCTCGTAACGGTGGACTTAAATTTTAATGAATTATGGCAGTTAATAATAGAGTTAAGATCACTAACGATATAGAGTTAAAAGATAGATTGGTTGCAATCAACCGCGTTACTAAGGTTACAAAAGGTGGTAGAACTTTCAGCTTCTCTGCAATTGTAGTAGTAGGTAACGAAGATGGTATCATTGGCTGGGGACTTGGTAAAGCTGGTGAAGTAACAGCTGCAATCGCTAAAGGTGTAGAAGCTGCAAAGAAGAACCTGACTCGTGTTCCGGTATTGAAAGGAACTGTTCCTCATGAACAGTCTGCTAAATTTGGTGGAGCTGAAGTATTTATTAAGCCGGCTTCAACAGGTACTGGAGTAGTAGCAGGTGGTGCTATGCGTGCCGTACTGGAAAGTGTAGGTGTAACAGATGTTTTGGCTAAGTCTAAAGGATCTTCAAATCCTCACAACCTGGTTAAGGCTACTATCTTGGCTTTGAGCGAAATGAGAGATGCTCGCAGGGTTGCTCAGAACAGAGGTGTAAGTTTAGATAAAGTATTTAGAGGATAAGGAGGAATCGTATGTCAACTATTAAGATTAAACAAGTAAAGAGTAGAATTGGTGCTCCGGCTGATCAGAAAAGAACTTTGGATGCACTTGGTCTCCGTAAATTGAATCGTGTGGTTGAACACGAAGAGACTCCTTCAATTCTGGGTATGATTGAAAAGGTAAAACACCTGGTAGCAATCGTTAAGTAATATATTGTTAACAATAAAGGATCTTACAATATGAATTTAAATAATTTACGTCCTGCAGAAGGTTCTGTCAAAACTAGAAAAAGAGTTGGTCGTGGTGCTGGTTCAGGTTTAGGCGGTACTTCTACAAGAGGACATAAAGGAGCAAAATCAAGATCTGGCTATTCAAAGAAGATTGGTTTTGAAGGTGGTCAGATGCCGCTTCAACGTCGTGTTCCGAAATTTGGTTTTAAGAATATTAACCGTGTTGAATACAAAGCTGTTAATCTTGACACTATTCAGAAATTGGCTGAAGCTAAGAATCTGTCTAAGGTAGGTATTAACGATTTGATTGAAGCTGGTTTCATCTCTTCTAACCAATTAGTGAAAGTTCTTGGTAACGGTAGTTTAACTACTAAGCTTGATGTAGAAGCAAATGCTTTCTCTAAGAGCGCAGTAGCTGCAATCGAAGCCGTTGGTGGTAATGCAGTAAAACTCTGATTCAATGATAAAATCTATTGAAACATTAAAGAATATATGGAATATTGAGGATCTGAGAAAACGGATCCTCATTACTATATTGTTTGTTGCAATTTATCGATTTGGTTCCTACGTCGTATTGCCAGGTATCAATCCGGATATGCTGTCTAAATTGCATGAACAGACGAGTGAAGGTCTTCTTGCCTTGTTGAATATGTTTTCTGGTGGTGCTTTTTCAAATGCATCTATTTTTGCACTTGGAATTATGCCGTACATCTCTGCATCCATCGTGATTCAGCTGTTGGCTATTGCAGTACCTTATTTCCAGAAATTACAGCGTGAGGGTGAAAGCGGGCGTCGAAAGATTAATCAGTATACTCGTATCCTGACAATCATTATTTTGATTTTCCAAGCTCCATCTTATCTGATCAACTTGAAAATGCAAGCAGGGCCTGCCCTTAATGCTTCATTAGATTGGACTTTCTTTATTATAACTTCGACTATCATTCTGGCAGCAGGTAGTATGTTCGTTCTGTGGCTTGGTGAAAGAATCACTGACAAAGGTATCGGTAATGGTATCTCATTAATCATTATGGTGGGTATCATTGCTCGTCTTCCTCAGTCTTTCTCTGGTGAGTTTGTTTCCAGACTTGCTTCTCCGGGTGCAGGAGGTATCATCATGTTCCTGATTGAACTTGTTTGTTTGCTGGCTGTGATAGCTGCTGCTATTTTGTTGGTTCAGGGTGTGCGTAAGGTTCCTGTACAGTATGCAAAACGTATTGTAGGTAATAAACAATATGGTGGTGCAAGACAGTACATTCCTTTGAAGGTGAATGCTGCGAACGTAATGCCTATCATCTTTGCTCAGGCAATTATGTTCATTCCTATCACTATTGTAGGTTTCTCCAATATGGAGGATGCAAGCGGCATCACTCGCGCTTTGATTGACCATACAAGCTTCTGGTACAATTTTGTTTTTGCGGCATTGATTATACTTTTCACTTATTTCTATACTGCAATTACAATCAATACTAACCAGATGGCAGAAGATATGAAGAGAAATAACGGTTTTATTCCGGGAATAAAGCCGGGTAAGAACACTGCAGAATATTTGGATGTAATTATGTCTCGTATTACACTGCCGGGTTCTATATTCTTGGCTATTATTGCTATTCTGCCTGCTTTTGCCGGTCTTTTCGGAGTTCAAGCTGAATTTGCTCAGTTCTTCGGTGGTACATCTTTGCTGATTCTTGTAGGAGTAGTATTGGATACTCTTCAGCAGGTTGAAAGCCATTTGTTGATGCGTCATTATGACGGACTGTTGAGTTCGGGAAGAATTAAAGGACGTTCCGGTAATGTAGCTGCTTATTAAAAACTACTCGTCTCGAATGATATTTTTAAAGACAGATGATGAAATAGAGTTACTTCGTCAGAGTAATCTCCTTGTCGGGAGAACTCTGGCTGAAGTAGCTAAAATGATACAACCGGGAGTTACTACCAAGCAATTGGATAAGGTTGCAGAAGAATTTATTCGCGACCATGGGGCTATACCTACTTTTAAGGGTTTCCCTAATCCATACGGTTCTCCCTTTCCTGGTACACTATGTACATCGGTTAATGACCAGGTCGTTCATGGGATTCCCAATGATATTCCTTTGAAAGACGGTGATATTGTTTCTGTGGACTGTGGTACTTTCATGAATGGTTTTTGTGGTGATTCGGCTTATACGTTCTGTGTAGGTGAAGTTGATCCTGAAATCGTGAAATTGTTGAAGGTAACTAAAGAATCTCTTTATAAGGGAATTGAAAATGCAGTTCATGGAAAGCGGCTTGGTGATATAGGTTACTCGATTCAAGAATACTGTGAAGCACATTCTTATGGCGTGGTTCGTGAGTTTGTAGGTCATGGTATTGGAAAGGAAATGCATGAAGATCCTCCAGTTCCTAATTATGGTCGGCGTGGCACAGGAACTTTGTTAAAAAAAGGAATGTGTATTGCGATTGAGCCGATGATAACGATGGGCAATCGTCAAATTGTGATGGAGGAGGATAGATGGACTATCCGTACAAGAGACCGCAAATGTGCAGCACATTTTGAACATACGGTAGCTGTGGGAGTAGGAAAGGCTGATATATTATCGTCATTTGAATTTATAGAACAAGTTTTAGGAGATAAAGCAATTTAATATGGCAAAGCAATCCGCAATAGAACAAGATGGAGTTATCGTCGAAGCATTGTCTAATGCAATGTTTCGTGTAGAACTAGAAAACGGACATGAGATTACAGCTCATATTTCTGGTAAAATGAGAATGCATTACATTAAAATATTACCCGGAGATAAGGTAAGGGTCGAGATGTCTCCTTATGACTTATCTAAAGGAAGAATCGTTTTTAGATACAAATAAAAGAAAATATAAGATATGAAAGTAAGAGCATCATTAAAGAAACGTACGCCGGAATGCAAAATCGTTAGACGTAATGGCCGTTTGTATGTTATTAACAAGAAAAATCCTAAGTATAAACAACGTCAAGGATAATTTATTATTTTTGCAAAAAAAATAATTTAGTATATGGCTATAAGAATAGTTGGTGTAGATTTGCCTCAGAATAAAAGAGGTGAGATTGCGTTAACATACGTATATGGTATCGGACGCAGTAGTTCAGCAAAAATTTTGGATAAGGCAGGCGTAGATCGTGACCTGAAAGTAAAGGATTGGACTGATGATCAGGCTGCTAAGATCCGTGAAATCATTGGTGCTGAATACAAGGTTGAAGGTGATCTTCGTTCTGAAATCCAGTTGAACATTAAGCGATTAATGGATATTGGTTGCTACCGTGGTGTTCGTCACCGCTTGGGTCTGCCCGTTAGAGGTCAGAGCACAAAGAACAATGCTCGTACACGTAAGGGAAGAAAGAAAACAGTTGCAAATAAGAAAAAAGCTACTAAATAATTGTTAATATGGCAAAAAAAACAGTCGCAGCTAAAAAAAGAAATGTCAAGGTTGATGCTAATGGACAGTTGCATGTTCATTCTTCATTCAATAACATTATCGTTTCTTTGGCAAACAGCGAAGGCCAGATTATTGCATGGTCTTCTGCAGGTAAGATGGGATTTAGAGGTTCTAAGAAGAACACTCCTTATGCAGCTCAGATGGCTGCCCAGGATTGTGCAAAAGTGGCATACGATCTTGGCCTGAGAAAGGTAAAGGCTTATGTAAAGGGTCCTGGAAACGGACGTGAGTCTGCAATCAGAACTGTACATGGAGCTGGAATTGAAGTTACTGAAATTATCGACGTAACTCCATTGCCTCACAACGGTTGTCGTCCTCCTAAAAGAAGAAGAGTATAATAAAGATAACCTATTTAGATGTAACTTGATTTTGTTAAATAATGGATTGCAATTCCTTTCTGTAATCGCGGCTGCAACAAATTGAGTTCATGAATAACAATTAAATTAAGAAAGAAAATGGCTAGATATACTGGACCAAAAACTAGAATTGCACGTAAATTCGGTGAAGCAATCTTTGGAGCAGATAAAGTTTTGTCTAAGAAAAACTATCCTCCTGGACAACATGGTAACAACCGTCGCAGAAAAACTTCTGAATACGGTGTCATGTTGGCTGAAAAGCAGAAAGCTAAATATACTTACGGTGTGTTGGAGAAACAATTCCGTAACATGTTTGAGAAAGCAGCAAGTATGAACGGTATTACTGGTGAAATCTTGTTGCAGAGCCTTGAATGTCGTTTGGACAACGTAGTGTTCCGTTTGGGTATTGCACCGACTCGTGCTGCTGCTCGTCAGCTTGTAGGTCACAAGCACATTACTGTAGATGGTAAGGTTGTAAACATTCCTTCTTTCTCTGTAAAACCGGGTCAGTTGGTAGGTGTTCGTGAAAAATCTAAGTCTTTGGAAGTTGTTGCTAACTCTTTGGCTGGATTTAACCACAGCAAATATCCTTGGTTGGAATGGGATGAAAACTCTAAGACTGGTAAATTGTTGCATGTTCCAGAAAGAGCTGACATTCCTGAAAACATTAAAGAACACTTGATCGTTGAATTGTACTCTAAATAATAATTAATTTCATGGCGATATTAGCATTTCAAAAACCTGATAAAGTATTAATGTTGGAAGCGGACTCCAGATTTGGAAAATTTGAGTTCCGTCCACTCGAACCCGGTTTCGGTATTACCGTAGGTAATGCTTTACGCCGTATTCTTCTTTCTTCGTTGGAAGGTTATGCAATTAACACAATCCGTATTGAGGGTGTGGAACATGAATTTGCTACAATTCCGGGTGTGAAAGAAGATGTCACTAACATTATCTTGAATCTGAAGCAAGTTCGATTCAAGCGAGTAGTTGAGGAATTCGAAAATGAGAAGGTAAGCATTACCGTTGAGAATTCTACTGAATTTAAGGCAGGTGATATTGGTAAGTATTTGACCGGATTTGAAGTGTTAAATCCTGAATTGGTTATTTGCCATTTAGATTCAAAAGCAACTATGCAGATAGACATTACAATCAACAAAGGTCGTGGATATGTTCCGGCTGACGAAAACCGTGAATTCTGCACCGATGTGAATGTAATTCCTATCGATTCTATTTACACTCCGATTCGTAATGTGAAATATGCGGTAGAAAACTATCGTGTAGAACAGAAGACTGACTATGAAAAGTTGGTGCTGGAAATTACGACGGACGGTTCCATTCACCCGAAGGAAGCACTGAAAGAAGCTGCAAAAATTTTGATTCACCACTTCATGCTGTTCTCTGATGAAAAGATTACTCTTGAAACATCAGATGCAGAAGGAAATGAAGAATTCGATGAAGAAGTATTGCACATGCGTCAGTTGCTGAAGACCAAATTGGTTGATATGGATTTGTCAGTTCGTGCCTTGAACTGTTTGAAGGCTGCCGATGTAGAAACATTGGGTGACTTGGTTCAGTTCAATAAGACCGACCTGCTGAAGTTCCGTAACTTCGGTAAGAAATCGCTCACTGAGCTTGATGATTTGCTCGAGAGTCTGAATCTTTCGTTTGGAACAGATATTTCTAAGTATAAATTAGACAAAGAATAAACAATGAGACATAATAAAAAATTCAACCATTTAGGTCGTACTGCTTCTCACAGAAATGCAATGCTGTCAAACATGGCATGTTCTTTGATCAAGCACAAAAGAATCACTACGACTGTTGCGAAGGCTAAAGCTTTGAAGAAGTTCGTTGAGCCGCTGATTACAAGATCTAAAGATGACACTACTAACTCACGTCGTGTTGTATTTAGCAATCTTCAGGACAAATATGCTGTAACTGAACTGTTCAAAGAAATCTCTGTAAAAGTTGCTGATCGTCCGGGTGGTTACACTCGTATTATCAAGACTGGTCACCGTTTGGGTGATAACGCTGAAATGTGTTTCATCGAATTGGTTGACTACAACGAGAACATGGCTAAGACAGCTGCCAAGAAAGCTACTCGTACTCGTCGTTCTAAGAAATCAGCTGCAACTGCAGAAGCACCGGCTGCTGAAGCTGCTGCAACTGAAGCTACTACAGAGGAAGCCCCTAAAGCTGAATAATTCTGTAACATGCTATATACTTAAAAGGCTATGCGTTTGCATAGCCTTTTTTATGCTCTATTGGGATTGAAAAACATCAAGGTCTTGGGAAAACATTGTCAATAAAAAAGGCTCGTGAAATCAGATTTAAACCTGCTTCACGAGCTTTTTATGTGATTACCTTGATAATCTTTTGTGAGATTATGCTTCTTGCATTTTGGCTTTGAATGCTAAGGCATACATGCGCATTTGTTTTACCATGGCAAGCAGACCATTACTACGGGTTGGTGAGAGGTGTTCTTTCAGTCCAATCTTCTCGATGAAGTAAAGGTCGGATTCCAGAATTTCGTCAGGTGTGTGTCCAGATACCACCTGGATAAGTAAAGATATGATACCTTTTACGATTAATGCGTCGCTCTCTGCCTGAAATACCACCTTGCCGTCTACCAGATCAGCTTGTAACCAAACGCGGCTCTGACAGCCGTCAATCAGGTTCTGTTCGGTTTTATATTTCGGGTCAAGCGGCTGCTGGTCATTGCCTAAATCAATCAGCAGCTGATATTTGTCCATCCAATCGTCGAAGTCGCTGAATTCTTCGATCACTTCGTCCTGGAGTTCATTGATAGTTTTCATTGCGGTAGTGTTTAATTATTTTTCGTTATAAATTACCCCCATCACCGTTTGTCCTACGGCTTGAAGAGTGGCTTTGTCAATATTCTCTAAGCTGTCGTCCAGTGTGTGCCAGGTCGGGTTAAAGCCAGTGTTGCTTTGCGTGTCGTAGTGAATAATATCTACGCACGGAATCTGGCGGTACTGGTTTACATACACATGGTCGTCGGTAACCTGACCGCCGTCTTCCTTGATGAAGTAATTGCTGTAACCCAGATGGTCGGCCATTTTCCAGATTTTCTTCATGGCATTGTTTGCCGTCTGCTTGGAGAACGCTTCGTAGTAGAATGTGGCATTCTTTCCGCCTACCATATCGAGCAAGATACCAAACCGAGCCTTGTAATCAGGTACGTGAGGAATGCGGCCCCAGTACTGCGAACCCAGACACCAGGTATCTGGTTTATAAGTACCTTCGTAGAAATCCGGTGTGCCGTAATCTTCTGAATCGAAGAATATCAGGTCGATACCGATTTGTGGTGCCTGTTGTTGGATCTGGCGGGCAATTTCGAGCAATACACCTACACCACTGGCACCATCGTTGGCTCCATCTATCGGTTTCTGGTGATTAGACTTTTCATCCTGGTCAGCGTATGGACGGCTATCCCAATGCGCACACAGCATCACTCGCTTTTTGTTTTCCGGCTGGTAAGCCCCGATGATGTTGCGCGATTTCAGGATGGTACCATTGTATGCCACCAAATCTGCATGCTGGTTGTACACCTTCGCACCGAATTTCTCCAGTTGTGCGGCCAGGTAATCGCCGCATCTCCGGTGAGCTTCCGTATTAGGAACACGAGGTCCGAATTGCACCTGTGCGGCAATGTAAGCGTATGCACTATCCGCATTGAATGCCGGTGCCTGCACTATAGCCGCTTCAGATTCTTCTATTTGCTGGCTGTTCTTCTGACTGTTCCCGCAAGAGATGAAGGCCCCTCCTGTCATTAAAGCAGTTACTGCCAGCAGATTCTTTATTGAAATCATAATTCATTTGTTTTGATTGTGGTGCAAAGGTAAACTTATTTTTGTACACGCCTTGCAACGGCAATCGGGTTTTAAACTTTATTTGTAGGAACCATTCTCCTGTACTTGCTGCATGACACGCAAGAAGTTACCTCCCCAAATGCGCCGGATGTCTTCCTCGTTGTACCGTTCATGAAGCAACTGACGAGTCAGATTGATCATTTCCGAAGAGTCGTTGCATCCGATAATACCTCCGTCACCGTCAAAGTCACTGCCGATTCCCACATGTTCGATACCCATCACGTTCACCATGTGATTCAGGTGTTCGATGGCATCCAAGATATGAGCCGGACGCTCTTTACGGAGGAAGCCGCTATACAAGCATACCTGTACCACGCCTCCCTTGCGGGCTATGGCACGAAGCTGGTCGTCGGTCAGGTTACGGGGATGGTCGCAGAGCGCACGGCTGGAAGAATGCGAACAAACCACCGGTTGGCTGCTGATGTCCAGTGTCTCGTAGAATGTCCGTTCCCCACTGTGTGACAAATCCACCATCATTCCCAGGCGGTTCATCTCCTGAATAACCTGCTCCCCAAACGGAGTAACTCCCAAGTTTTCTTCATTGTAGCGTGTAGAACCGCAGATGTCGTTGTTCCCATTGTGGCAGAGTGTCATATACACTACTCCCCGTTTCCGGAAATGTGCGACCCGGCTTAAATCCTTTCCGATGGCATATCCGTTTTCAATGCCCAACATAATGGCCTTCTTTCCTTCCTGTTTCAGACGGTATAAGTCGTTAGGAGAATAAGCGATGTCCACAGCCGTACAGTTCATAGCCACCATCTCCTCAATCTCATTCAGCAGACGATCCGCCTTGGCCGTTGCAGCCAGCAGCGCTTCATCCGTACGTTCCTTCTGTTCCAGGTAAGCCACCATGATGGTCGCATCCTGTCGTCCCTCCGTCATTTTATGTAGGTCCACTTTAATCTTCGGGTCCCGTGCGTGGAAGCGGATGTGCTGGTCGAAGAACATCGGAGTATCGCAGTGTGTGTCGAGAATCAGCAGACGCTCATGCAGCTTCTTGGCCTTCTGGAATGAACCAGCTTCACGGATGAGCCATCCGAACAACGGCATCATACACTTGTCCTGATTCAGAATGAAACATTCCGGATGCCACTGTACCCCTATAATAGATTTGTATTCTGTGCTTTCTATTGCCTCTATTACTCCATCGGGTGCCGTAGCCGATACACGGAAACCCGGAGCAGCTTCTTTCACGGCCTGATGGTGGAAAGAATTTACAGCTACCTCCTTGGCGTTTAAGATACGTGCCAACAGACTGCCTTCTGCTAACTCTACCCTGTGCGATGGGAAACTCCGTTCCAAATCCTGACTGTGCTTAATGGATGGTGTATCCTTCTGTGCATAGATGTCCTGATAGAGTGTGCCTCCCAATGCCGCATTGATGACCTGCATCCCTCGGCAGATACCTAATATCGGAATCTGTCGGTTGGCAGCCAAACGCGTCAGAAGCAGTTCCTGGCGGTCGCGGTACGGATTGATGCTGTGAAGTTCCCGGATAGGATCTTCGTGCAGGAATAACGGATTCAAGTCGCCTCCTCCGGTGAGCAACAGTCCGTCAAGCTGCTCAAGCGTATTAATCAGCAAGTTCGTATCCTCGTAAGGAGGAATGATTACCGGCACCCCTCCGGCCTGAATGATAGACTGATAATACCCCGGAGCCAATGTCAGATTACCGTCGCTGAAGTTCCCGGTAAGTCCGATAAGCGGTGCTTCCTTATGATTGGGGAAGCAGCTGTGAATACCTTCGTCGAGGGCCTGCATATCGAAAGAAAAATTTGTTTTCATGTGTTCCTTCTTTATTTACCAAGTAAGGCAAATATAGAGAGAACTTGCGAATTACGTGCACAAGAAAAGAAGGAATAAAGTAAATAATTGACAAAAGAGATAGAGTCTCATAAAAAAGGGAATACAATACCTTCTAAAAAAGGAGCTCGTATTCCCCGTTCATGTGTATAAGGTAATGTGTTATCAGTCGAAATTCTGTATGGTCTCTTTGCGGATTTCCTTACCGTACTGGCTGTACACAATCGTAAATAAAGTCTGGTTGTCAATCTTAGCTGCGTTTATGCAAGGCAGGCTAAGTTTTACACTTTCATACGGTGAAAGCGTTTTCACTTGTCCTTCTGCCAGTTTTACTCCATTGACCAGTACGGTCAGGTCTGTTTCTTCTGAGGTAGACAAACCGAAATTCTTCACTTCCAGTTTCAATTGCTTGTCATACGCCATAGGATATGCCGCCGACAGGCATGCCGGATGATAATTAACGTAAGGCAGTCGGGCATAGCCGTACAGCAATTCTCCTTTTTTCGTCTTTCCGAGCAGTTTGGGAGCAAATTCATCTTTTCTGATGGTATTGTTTCTGCCATCGAATACGATAATCAGGTCCTTGCCCGAAGCGATACGTTTGACAGCCTTGCATCCCTTTCCGTAATTTACGTCCGAGGAGCTTCCGAATCTCAGTGATTTCATGTCGAGATTCTTGAAATCAACTCCTTCCTCCGCTTTCACCAGTACCTTGATTTCCTTGGTCTGGGCGGTAATCGTATCTTCGTTCAGGACAGACAAGCGCAATCCTTTGTTCAGAGGGATGCATATATTCTTTGAACTGTGCCGATCGTTGGGATGATCTTCCCATTTGATGGTATCGATAACGGCAAAGTTGGCCTGAATGGGGCGTCCGTATTCATCCTGAAACACTTTCATACGCTCATACTTAAACCAGTTTTCCTTGTAACCATTCTTGTGAGCGGCTATTCCCGGAGTGTAAGCTTCGCCCTCCTCCGTAATCCAGTGAATACCGTCAATGGAGCGCTGGTAGTAGGCAATTCTTCCCAGCCAGTCGTTGACGATAAGGTGATATTGCAAGCTGTCTTTCCAGATAACCGGATCTTCAAATTTCCCGTTTACGTCAGGATACACACTTCTGTCAGTTACCTGTTGATAGGGCGAAATACCATTTTCACTGATCCACACACCTCCTCCGCGGCATATCATCAGATAAGAACCGTCACTTCTTCTGGCAAAGGTCAGGTTAGACAGTCCCTCGATGATTTTTCTGTTTCTCTTGTCGAAGGTGAAATGACTGTACGTCCACGGCCCATTCAGGCTGTCCGCAATGTAATATCCGTCGATAACGTACACTACGGGGCGTCCGTCTTTTAGTATAAATGCTTCCGGATTATGTCCCTTCCCAATCGTGTCACAGATGGTATAAGGTCCGCTCAAACAGTCACTTGTTGTATGGAATACGGTAGATTTGGGCCATGTCATGTGCCCCTTAGGTGAGTTTTCCGGCCATCCGCAGACAAAGAGATGGTATTTGTTATCCTTACCTTTGAGAATGTTTCCTCCCCAAAAAGAAAGTTCCGGATTTTCAATTCCGTTGTCAACGTACCGGAGACGTACCGAGTCAGTTCCCCACACATTCTCGCCGGACTTCCCGTCGGGCATAGGCAGAAACCGGTCTTTAAACCGCCCTCCATCAATAAGGTGCTTCCATTCGGCGGGCAATGTACGTTCTGTGATTTGAGCGTTTACACCCAGGCTGAGCAATAAGGTTAAAAAGCAGAATATATTTTTCATGGTAAGTATTATGTATAATTTTTTGCAAAAGTAGGTATATCTCCTTGCACGGTTGTAGCATATAATACGTACTTCGTAGGATTTTATCGACAAATTGACGTTGAGAGGATTTTTCCTTCTCCGGCTCTATAGCATTAATTAGCATCCTAAATAGATATTTATTCAAATTATTTTCTCATATTTGTTTAAAATCTAATGATATGGAACTGATTCGAACCCTTTCTCAGATGGTCAACTGCCTGCGTTCGCGCGGCATACGACGGAAAGTGGCGGTGGTCTGCCCGAACGACCCGCACACGGAATATGTCATTATCCGTAGCCTGAGAGAGGAGATTGCTGAATATCTGCTAGTCACAGATTCTGCTCACTTGAAAGAAGCGCTCGACTTGCGGGCAGCTTCTCCCGACTTTGTACGCATATACGAGGCTGGAACACCGGATGAAGCGGCTGCGCTGGCTGTGCAACTGGTGCGCACGGGCGAGGCGGAAGTCCTGATGAAGGGACTTATCAACACCGACAACCTGCTGCGTGCAGTCCTGAAAAAAGGAGAGGGACTGTTACCCGAAGGAGGGGTGCTGAGCCATGTGGCCGTGGCGCAGGTTCCTTTGTATCATAAACTGCTGTTTTTCTCGGATGCGGCAGTAATTCCTCGTCCTACTTTGGAACAATACCGTTCAATGATTGCCAACGACCTGGCTTTGTGTCGTACGTTGGGATGCGAAGAACCCCGGGTGGCACTGATACACTGCACGGAGAAAATCAACGAGAAATTTCCTCATACCCTGAGCTACGTGGAACTGAAAAAAGAAGCGCAGGAAGGCCGTTTCGGAAAAGTCTTTATCGACGGGCCGATGGATGCCAAGACCGCCTGCGACAAGCACAGCGGGGAGATAAAAGGACTTTCCTCGCCAGTGGTAGGCAATGCAGATATTCTGATTTTCCCTAATATAGAATCGGGCAATACGTTTTACAAAACCCTGTCTCTGTTTGGCGATGCGAATATGGCAGGTATGCTGACCGGTACCATTGCACCGGTAGTAGTGCCTTCGCGGAGTGACTCCGGAAACTCCAAATACTACAGTTTGGTACTGGCATGTCTGGCAGGGACACGAAAAGAATAAAACTAGACCTTATGAAGATACTTGTCATCAACCCGGGATCCACTTCTACGAAGCTGGCAGTCTACGAGAATGAGAACCCCATCTGGCGTGAAAGCATTGCGCATCCCTCCAAGGAGTTGGCCGGCTTTCACCATATCAATGAACAATATGAGTACCGTCGCAAGTGTGTGCACGATACGCTGGAAAAGGCTGGCATTCCGCTTGTCTTTGATGCCGTGATTGCCCGTGGAGGCTTGTTGAAACCTACTCCCGGAGGAGTGTATCAGATTAACGAGCGAATCAAGCATGATTTATGGCATGCCGATATGGAACACGCATCGAATCTGGCGGCCTGGATTGCCGATGAGATTGCGCATTGTGCCGGTTGTCCTTCTTATTTGGCCGATCCGGTGGTGACTGATGAGTTGCGCGATTTGGCCCGTATCTCCGGTATTCCGGAATTACCGCGCATCTCTATTTTCCATGCACTGAACAGTCGGGCTGTTTCCCGTAGTTATGCAGCTCGTATCGGACGAAAGTATGAAGAGCTAAATCTGATTGTAGCCCATTTGGGAGGAGGCATCTCGGTCAGTGCCCATCATTATGGGAAGGTGGTCGATGTCAATAATGCTTTGAATGGGGAGGGGCCTTTCAGTCCGGAGCGGGCAGGAACGTTGCCGGCCCGGCAGTTGGTGGATATGTGTTTCAGCGGGAAATATACCTATGCCGAAATCCGTAAGATGATAAACGGTCGGGGAGGCCTGGTGGCTCATTTGGGTACTACTGATGTGCAGAGTATTATCCGTTGGGCACATGCCGGAGCCGAAAAGCACAAGCTGGTGCTGGATGCCATGCTTTATACGGTAGCCAAGCAGGTCGGTGCCATGCACATCGCACTTCACGGACAGACTGATGCTGTGATTCTGACTGGAGGTATCGCTTTCAATGATTATTGTATTCAGGGGTTGCGTGAATGGCTGGAAGGCCTGGCTCCGATTGTGGTAATTCCCGGTGAGGATGAAATGGGAGCATTGGCCATGAATGCCTTGGGGGTGCTGCGAGGAGAATTGACGTTGCAGGAGTATGCACCGGAAACTTCATCTGATTGATTTGTCGGCAGAATTAATTGGAGCCTGGGCAAGTATTTTTTGAAATTTCCTTGCATATTCTCTGTTCCACAGTGCGGGATTTGTATTTCACAGTGTGAAATATGTATCCCACACTGTGGTTTTTGTATCCCACAGTGTGAAACAGAGAATTCTTCCCTGCGTTTCAAAGAAAATACGCTGAGAAAGAGTGATTTATGTGGATAGTATGGATCTTTGTCTGAAAAATGGGTATAAAGTGGGATATAGAGACTTCCCGGAAGCTGCGGTAATGGCACAAAAAAACGGCTTTAAAGGGTATTTATAACTCCTTTAAAGCCGTATATAATGTGGTACCTTTTCTACTTAATTACTGTTCATATTCCTTCTTCCGCTTCGGATTCATCGGGAACCAGCCTTTCAGTACGCGTTCGCGCTGTTCGAAGACCTCCTTGATGGTCCAGAAAGAAGAGAATGAGAAAACTCCCAACAGGGTCGACAGCAGAATCTGACTTACCAGTATGTAATAGATGACCTATATTTCAGTAATTTATCTTATTATGGACAGAAGGCGGCTGGAGCATTGAAATAAATTTTTTATGGTATATTCAAATCAGTTATAATTTGAGAAAGAAATATTTATTGTTTCATTTAATTGATTAATTTTGTGTTCATACGATAGATTTGAATTTGGTTTAACTTATAGTTATTGTATCTAGAATGAAGAAATTCTTGATTTCGTTGTTTCTGCTTTTTTTTGCTATTGTTTCTATGGCAGATGAGATGCCTATGTTGTTATCAGAGCTTGATAAAGCAATTAAAGAACGTCCTTTGTATATAAAGAAGCGTTTGGAATACTTGGAGCGTTTGAATAAAATGTTAGATAATTCAGAAACTAATGAACAACGTTATCATATATTAGGAGAGTTATATTCTGGATATTCTTCTTTTAATGCTGACTCTTCATCGCATGTGGCTCGTGCTATTTATGAAGTTGCTCAACGTATCCAGAATGAGGATTACCAGATAAATGCTTTAATGAATATGGCGGAGATTTCTGGAGTTGCTGGTATGTTTAAAGAATCTCTGGATTTGATGAAAAAGGTTAATCGGGAACGGTTGCCTGATTATTTGCGACCTTATTATTATCATGTTTATCGTACTGTTTATGGGAATATGGCTGATTATACGGTTTCTGTTGCCCAAAAAGGCCAATATAATAGATTAACGGATTCTTATAGAGATTCTATTTTGCTGGTAAATAATCAGGAGTCTGTTACTTATCAAATTGTTAAGGCTGATCGTTATAATGTTCATGGTCAATGTAAGGAAGCTATTGCAATGCTTGAAGATTATACTAATAAACATAAAATGGAAGTTCATGATGAGGCTATACTTTATTATACATTATCAAACTCTTATTCTTTAATTGGAGATAAAGAGAACCAGAAACGCTGTTTGTTGCTTTCTGCTATAGCTGATATGAAATCGGGAGTTAGAGAATATGCTTCCTTGAGAGAACTGGCTGTGTTACTTTATCAAGAGGGAGACCTCGATCGTGCTTATTCTTATTTGAAACTTTGTATGGAAGATGCAGCTATGTGTAATGCCCGTTTACGGATTATAGAAACCTTGAAAATATTTCCGGTGATAAATGAGGCTTATCATTTAGAAAAAGCAAGGCGGCAGCATAAGTTACAAATAATGTTTATTTGTATTTGTATCTTGTCATTTATTTTATTGGGAGGAGTTTATTATATGTATTACCAGATGAAACGTCTGGCGGTAGCACGACGTCAAGTAATAGATGCGAACCGGAAATTACAGGATTTAAACAATGACTTGTGCCTGTCGAATGCTAAGTTGAAGGAGTTGAATCACGCATTGAGTGAGAATACTTATTTAAAGGAGATTTACATAGGACGTTATCTTGATCAATGCTCAACGTATATTGAGAAGTTGGATGAATACCGTAAAAGTTTAGCTAAGTTAGCTGCGGTTGGAAAGGTTGAGGAATTGTATCATCAGTTGAAGTCTTCTCGACTGGTTGATAAAGAATTAAAAGATTTTTATGCGAGTTTTGATGATACCTTTTTGTTGTTGTTTCCGACTTTTGTTGATGATTTTAATAAACTATTAATTGAAAGTGAAAAAGTTCATTTAAAGCCGAATGAACGGCTTAATACAGAGTTGCGTATTTTTGCATTGATTCGGTTAGGTATTACAGATAGTGTAAAAATAGCTCAGTTCCTTCGTTATTCGGTTACTACCATTTATAATTATCGAACTAAGGCACGGAATAAGGCGGCTTGCAATCGGGATGAATTTGAAAAATATGTCATGCAAATTGGTAGTTTAGAGCAGTAGCGTCTTGCTTTTCATTTATTGGATTACTACTTTTTTGACATTGGAATCATTCTCTAATATTATAATAATTAGAATGTTATGATTATTTGAGTATCTTAAGTTACTACTTTTATACTTGGTTGCCTTGAAGCTTTTATATTAGCATAATACTTTTGCATTGTTGGAAAAAGATGTAGTAATATTACATCTAATTTATTAATTAAAAGTCTAATTTATGCAAAACAACACTTCAAGGTTTCTACAAAAGAAGCGAGCGCTTTCTCTTTTAGGAGGGCTATTTATTACAGCGAGTGTATTTGGTCAGAATCTTACGGTAACAGGTACTGTAAAGGATGTTACAGGAGAACCTGTTATTGGGGCAAATGTTATCCAGGAAGGAACGTCGAATGGTTCTATAACGGATATTGATGGAAAATTCTCTTTAAGTATTCCTAAAGGATCGGTTTTGGTGATTTCTTATATAGGATACGCAAGTCAGAATGTAACAGTGACAGGTAACCAGCCGCTTGTTATTACTTTGAAAGATGACACGGAACTATTGGACGAGGTAGTTGTTGTGGGATATGGTACGATGAAAAAGAGTGACCTGACAGGAGCAGTAGGTTCTGTCGGAGCGAAGGATATGAAGAACTCTCCAATATCTAACGTAGGTCAGGCACTGCAAGGTAAAGTTGCAGGATTGCAGATTATAGATAGTGGTAAGCCCGGAGATAATGTTACTATTCGAGTACGTGGTATTGGTTCTATCAATGATAGTAATCCGTTGATAGTAATTGATGGAGTACCTACAGATTTAGGACTTAATTCTATCAATATGGCAGATGTCGAGCGTGTTGATGTTCTAAAAGATGCTTCTGCCACAGCTATTTATGGTTCTCGCGGTGCTAATGGTGTAGTAATGGTTACTACGAGAAAGGGAGAAAGTGGGAAAGGTAAGCTTTCTTTCAGTGCTAATTGGGCTGTACAGAATGTTACGAATCAACCAGAGATGTTGAATGCGAGCCAGTATGCAGCTTATAGCAATGATATGCTTTCTGCAGCTGGGCAAACAACAAATCCTTTGTGGGCAGATCCTTCTTCATTGACTTCAAGTACTGATTGGCTTGATGAAATGTTCCGTACAGGACTATCACAAAATTATACAGTTAGTTACTCTGGAGGGAATGAAAAGTCTCATTATTATGTTTCTGGTGGATTTTTAGAGCAAAAAGGTGTGGTAGAGAGCGTTAAATATCGCCGTTTTACGTTTCAAGCCAACACGGACTCTCAGGTTTTGAATTGGTTGAAGTTCTCAAATAACCTGACATTTTCTACTGATACTAAAACTTCAGGAAGCTATGATGTGGCAGGTGCAATGAAGGCACTTCCTACACAGCCAGTTAAAACAGATGAGGGTGACTGGAGCTATCCTGGTTATCCGGACTACGACAATCGTTCACAGGCTAACTGGTACGGAACGATGCGTAATCCTATTGGGCCTATATACAATGATAGCAAGCGGACGGATGGATATAATTTCTTGGCTAATATTTCAGCAGAAATAAAGTTTTGTGACTGGTTGCAATTTAAGTCAACATTTGGCTATGATGCTAAATTTTGGTTTAATGAGGACCTTTATCCAAAGTATGACTGGACTGCTTCTGGAGAAGCTGGTGAAACAAGTAAGTACCAAAGTAGTGATAAATCTTTTACTTACTTGTGGGATAACTATTTTACTTTTAATAAAGATTTTGGAAAGCACCATTTAGATGCTATGGTAGGTAGTTCTGCACAGTGGAATAAATATAATTACATGAATGGTAATGTATCTGGCTTTTTATTTAATGAATTTAGTCAGTTGACCAATGCGAAGGAAATAACAAGCTTGACGGGTTCCATGAGCGAATGGGCTTTACTTTCGTATATGGCTCGTGTCAACTATTCATTTGATGATAAATACTTAGTTACGGCAACTGTACGACGTGATGGTTCTTCACGTTTTGGAGAAAATAATCGTTGGGGTACATTCCCTTCTGTGTCATTAGCATGGCGTATATCCAAAGAATCTTGGTTTCCACAAAGTGAGGTCGTGTCCGATTTAAAATTACGTGCAGGATATGGAGTAACTGGTAATCAGGCTTCAATTGGTAATTATGATTTTGCAGCATTGTTTGATATCCGTAAATATGCTTTTGGAGGGGAGGTTGTCGATGCGTTGACTACAACAAGTTTGTATAATCCTGATATCCGTTGGGAGGCTATTCATCAGGCCAATATCGGAGTTGACTTAAGTTTGTTTAATTCGCGTGTAAACCTATCTTTGGATGCTTATGTAAAGAATACAAAGGATATGTTAGTTTCAGCTTCAGTTCCTATTACTGCCGGATTTGATGAAACAGTCTCAAGTTGTCAGACTAATGCTGGAAAGGTCCGTAATAAAGGTGTTGAGTTGGCTTTACATACTTATAACTTTGTTGGAGGGGATTTTAACTGGGATACTAGTTTGAATTTGACTTATAATACCAATGAGATTGTAGATTTAAATAGCAACATACCGATGTTCCGTAATGAGATTGCCGGTGAAAATGTAATTCGTTTGGCTAATGGATTTCCGATAAATACTTTTTATGGGTATGTGACTGATGGTATTTTCCAAAATTGGGAGGAAGTTAATTCACATGCATTCCAAAGTACGGAAACTAGTCCGGGTGATATTCGTTTTAAAGATTTGAATAATGATGGAAAAATTAATGAAGATGACCGTACTGTTATCGGTAATCCATCTCCTAAGTGGATATTCTCAATGAATAATAACCTGAGTTATAAAGGATTTGATTTGTCTATTTATTTGCAGGGAGTGAGTGGAAATGATATTTTTAATGCAAATAATATAACGAATGAGGGAATGGCTGGGGCTGCGAACCAGACTACGGCAGTTTTGAACCGTTGGACAGGGGAAGGAACAAGTTATGTTATGCCTCGTGCGGTACTGAATGACCCGGCTAAGAATAATCGTGTTTCTGACCGTTGGGTTGAGGACGGCTCTTATTTGCGTATAAAGAATATTACGTTAGGATATAATTTCCCCAAAAAATGGATAAAGAAGTTAACCTTGGAGAATGCACGTCTGTTTGTTTCTTGCGATAATGTGGCTACTATTACTGGATATTCTGGTTTTGACCCAGAAGTAGATATTAATGGGATAGATAATAATCGTTATCCTATTTCACGAACTCTTAGTTTAGGAGTCAACTTTAATTTCTAATCTGAAAAAACAATTATTATGAAACATATTACTTATATAATATTGGCATCTGCCTTGCTGACTTGTTCTTCTTGCAGCGATTTTTTGGAAAAGTATCCTAAGGATTCTCCTAGTACTACTATTCCTGTGAGCGATGATTTGGCTGTAGCTATGACTAACGGATGTTATCAGTCTTTACAGTCTATGAATCTTTATAATCAGCGTATCTGGAGTATGGATATTTGTGCCGGTGATAGCGAAGCGGGGGGAGACCCTTCTACAGGTACTGATGGGGTTGAAACAAAAGAAGTTGCTAATTTCTATGCAACTCCAAGTAATAATCTTGCAGTTGGATTATGGAGAGGAGGATATACTGGTATCGGTAATTGCAATACAGCCATTCAGTCTTTATCAGCTAATGCGGATAATATTTCTCCGGAAATATTGACCCGTTCTTTGGGTGAGGCTTATTTTTTACGTGCGCATTATTATTTTATCTTGGTTCGTTGTTTTGGAGGAGTTCCTATTCGTACAGAACCGGCTAAAGTTAGTGACCCTAAAGACATTGCCCGTAATACAGCAACAGAAGTCTATGACCTGATTATAAAAGATTGTAAGGAGGCTATAGAACGCTTACCTCAAAAAAATGAGTTAGCTCCAGCTGACTTAGGACGTGCTACTAAGGATGCCGCTTGCACTCAGTTAGCAAAAGTTTATTTGACTCTTGCTTCATACGGTAATACCTATGCATCTTTAGCACCCGAAGAAGGATTTTATCAGGCAGTTGTTGATTTATGTGATGAGATCGCTACGATGGGATATGATTTGGCGGCTTGTGATTATGCCTCTTTATGGAATGAGAATTTAATTAAAAATAAGAATAGTGCAGAATCTATTTTTGAAATACAATATTCTGGAGAGAATGCAGGAACGGGCGGTTTTTGGGCAAATGATGGACAGTCATCCTGGTGTTCAACATTTATGGGGCCTCGTAACTCTGGATTTACTTATGGCTCTTATGGGTGGAATCAACCTACTGATGAATTCTTTGAATCGTATGAAGAAGGTGATAAGCGTAAAGATATTACCGTATTTTATGAAGGATGTCCGGATTTTGATGGAAAGTCCTATAAGGCAAGTTATGCTTTTATGACTGGGCGTAATGTGCGTAAATTTATTATTCCTATTTCTTTAAATTTATATCAGGATGCAGAGACAAGTCCTCAGAACTTTATAGCTTACCGTTATGCGGATGTATTATTGATGAAGGCGGAGGCTTTGAATGAATTGGGTGAAACGGTTCAGGCGCAAACTCCATTGAATATAGTACGACGTCGCGCCGGATTAGGAGACTTTCTGTCAACTAATAAGGAGGAAATGAAGGAGAAAATCATTCATGAGCGCCGGATGGAACTTGCATTCGAAGGTCATCGCTGGTTTGATTTAATCCGTATTGATGGGGGAGATTATGCCTTGAAGTTCTTTAATTCTATTGGCAAGGTAAATGCAACTAAAGACCGTATGTTACTACCTATTCCACAAGTAGAAATGGATGCGAATGCATTGATGGTACAGAACCCCGGTTATTAATAACTTAAACTTATAGATTATGAGAACTCAAAATATATTTTTTTATTTATCCGTATTGCTTTGTTGTGTTTTTACGTTAAATTCTTGTTCAGAGGATTTGACTGAAACAAATAAAGGCTATGATGTGCTGACATTGACTGCTGATAAGGAGGTGATTAATCTTAATGAAAATGATGCAGCTTTGACAGCTCTAACATTAAAGTGGACTAGTGGTACAAATTATGGGACAGGAGCACGGTTGAATTATAAGTTGGAGCTGCGGGAGAAAGGAAGTACTGAACCAACAGAACCATTGTTAAATAAGCGATTTAATGATCAGGAACTTTCTTATGCTTTTACAGTTAGAGAATTAAATGATTATTTGCATGCTGCTGGAATTAGTTTGACATACGGTGAAACAGTGGAAGTTGAAGCAACTGTGATTGCAGAGGTCGTTGGTTATGAAGACTATGAGCAGAATTCTTCTGTTTCTTTTAAAGTGACTACTTATGAACCGGTTTCTGAGACATTATATATTTGTGGTGATGCGACGGAAGGTGGATGGTATGTAGAACAAATGGGAGTGTGCAGTCTGGTTGATAACCAGCAACCTGGTATTTTTAATATTACTGCAACATTGACCGAGGGTAAGGATTTTAAGTTCTTTACTCAAATGGACTTTTCTTCTATTGCTTATGTTTGTGCTCCTGATGGAGAACAAATATTAAGTGATGGTATGACCACAAATATTATTCAAAAAGTTGATGATACGGTAGATGACTTGAAATTTCAGGTAACAGAAACCGGAACCTATAAGCTTACGATTGATTTGTTGAATAATACTCTGAATATAGTCAAGAGTACTCCAGCGGCTCCAGCTTTTAATACTTTGTATTTTGTCGGTAGCTTTACTAATTGGACTTTTAAACCGATGAAGCAAGATCCTGTGAATCCGTTCGTATTTTTATATGGTGATGTATTTACATGGACTCCTGATGGTGAGTTTAAGTTTGGAACCATGGATGGAAGTTGGGATAATATGTATATGGCAACTCAAGATAAAGCTCCGTATACGGATACTAATGTAAAATTGGGTGGTACAGATCAGAAATGGGTTTTGAAAGAAGAAGAATGCGGAAAGGCTTATAAGATTCGTCTGGACATAACAACAGGCCAGGAAAAAATGGTGATGGCTCCTTTTGAACCTTATACGGGAATTTCTTTGATAGGTGATGCTACTCCTGCAGGTTGGACTTTGCCTTCTTCTGCTCCAATGACAAAGATTGACGAATATACTTATCAGTGGACTGGAAATCTGACAGCAGGTGAAATTAAGTTTACCTGTGATAACCAGTCTGATTGGATGGGAGCTTGGTTTATGGCTGTAGAAAATGGTCTTACATTTGAAGCAGGTGAATATGATATGTACTGGATTGATAAAACGAATCCAGATTATGGTTATGGAAGCTTAGATAATAAATGGGTTGTGACTGATCCGGGAAACTATACGATTACCCTGTATCAAGCTACAGAAAAACTCTTAGTACAGAAGAATTGATTAAATTAGAATTGTTTATCATGAAAAAAATAATTTACTTGGCAGGAATTTTTCTCCTTTTTACTGCATGTAAGAACGATGACGGAGCAGGAATGGCAAATTTGGAATATGAAGGAGGGGAAGTTTCTGTTAAAATAGAGGAAGGAACTGGTATTTCTTTATTTACGGATAAAGCTTGTTATGCACCAGGAGAAACAGTAAGTTTTGGTATTTTAGGTGACATTCCGTCGAACGCAAAAATTCGTTATCGTCATTTGGATGAAGTAATTGAAGAACAACCTTTGGCTGGTTCGTCATGGACGTGGACTCTTCCAACTGTAGATTTTACAGGTTATATGGTTGATATTTATGCATCATCGGATGATAAGGAAGTAATTTACGGAACAATTGCGGTTGATGCTTCTAGCGATTGGAAACGATTTCCTAGGTATGGATTTGTGGCAGAGTTTGGTCAGAAATCGGATGAAGATATAAAGGATGAGATGTCTTATTTGAGCCGTTGCCACATTAATGGTGTACAATTCCAAGACTGGCATAATAAGCATCATTGGCCTTTAGGAAGTACTCGTGATGGACAGATTATGCCTGTGTATAAGGATATTGCCAATCGTGATGTATATACGGAAACTGTGGAAAAGTATATTGAGGTGCAGCATGCTTTGGGGATGAAGTCCATTTTTTATAATCTTTGTTTTGGTGCTTTGGATGATGCGAATTTGGATGGTGTGAAAGATAGCTGGGGGCTTTTCAAAGATTATAAGGCAAAAACGCGTGATTGCCATGAATTGCCTGATAGTTGGAAAAGTAATATTTATTTGACAGATCCGGGGAATAAGGCATGGCAGGACTATTTGATACAACGTAATACAGACGTATATAATCATTTTGCTTTTGATGGTTATCAGATAGACCAGTTGGGAAACAGAGGAACCGTATTTAATGTATATGGTAAGGAAGTTGATTTGCCACAAGGTTATGCGTCATTTATAAAGGCAATGAAGCAGGCACATCCAGATAAGAGGTTGATTATGAATGCTGTCAGCCGCTATGGCGCAGAACAGATAGCCCAAACAGGAAAGGTCGATTTTTTGTATAATGAGGTATGGGGTAAAGATAATGACCGTACTGAGGCGAAATTTAGTCATCTGAAAACAATTATAGATGAGAATAATGAATACTCTGGAAATCAGTTGAATACCGTATTTGCAGCCTATATGAACTATTGGTTGGCTGAAAATGTAGGTGAATTTAATACTCCTGGGGTCTTGTTGACCGATGCGGTGATGTTTGCGTTGGGAGGTTCGCATTTGGAACTTGGTCCTCACATGTTGTGCAAGGAGTATTTCCCTAATGACAATTTGAAAATGACGGAGGCTTTAAAAAAGGATATAATTCATTATTATGATTTTATGACTGCTTATCAGAATGTGCTGCGTGATGGTGGTTCATTGACAACTAATGTCGATATTGTATCTGTTGACGGTAAATTTGAGGTGCAATCCTGGCCACCGGTTAAAGGAAAGTTATGTACGATAGGGCGTAGTCTGGAAAATCAGGATGTTATTCATTTGTTGAATTTATCACAAGCTGATAGTGATGAATGGCGTGATGATTATGGAACTATGCCGGAACCAAATACAATTGAAAACCCTTCCTTTAGTATTTGTCCTTCACGTTCTGTGAAAGGTCTTTGGATGGCATCACCTGATTATGCCGGAGGAGCCGTAATCCCAATTGCATTTAAGGTAAATGGGAACCGTTTAGAGTTTACTTTGCCTTCATTAAAATATTGGAACATGTTGGTTGTTGAATATAAATAAGAATAAAAAACAGTATGAAGCTAAAATTAATTATATCTGCATTATTATTTTCAGCATTAAATGTTGATGCTGATGTGGTAACATCACCTAATGGAATCGTTTCAATTGATTTCCAGTTAAAGAATGGGATACCTACTTATAAAGTAGATTACAAAGGTAAACCTGTAATTAAAGAAAGTAGATTAGGCCTGGAATTACGTGATGGAAAGAATTTGATGGATGGCTTTGAACAACTTAATGCTACTACATCTACTTTTGATGAAACTTGGCAGCCTGTATGGGGTGAGGTCAAAGAAATACGTAATCATTATAATGAACTTCTTGCAGAGTTGAAGCAGCCATCAACAGATCGTTATATGAATATTCGTTTTCGGGTATATGATGATGGGGTTGGATTCCGTTATGAATTTCCCCAGCAAAAAAATTTAGTTTATTTTGTAATAAAAGAGGAGCATAGTCAGTTTGCTATGACTGGTGATCATACGGCTTGGTGGATTCCTGGGGATTATGATACTCAGGAGTATGACTATACGGAGTCGAAGTTATCTGAAATACGTTCATTGTTGCCAAATGCAGTAACTTCCAATGCCTCTCAAACTGTATTTTCCCCAACAGGAGTGCAAACATCATTGCAGATGAAAACAGATGAGGGGTTGTATATTAATTTGCATGAAGCAGCTTTGGTTGATTATTCATGTATGCATTTAAATCTGGATGATAAAAATTTAGTATTTGAGTCATGGCTTACTCCTGATGCAGACGGATTTAAAGGTCGTTTACAGGCTCCATGTCATTCTCCATGGCGTACAGTTATGGTCTCTGATGATGCACGTGATATTTTGTCATCTCATTTGATTTTGAATTTGAATGAGCCATGTAAAATTGAGGATACTTCTTGGATTAAGCCTGTAAAATATATGGGGGTATGGTGGGAGATGATTGCTGGAGGGAAGCCATGGAGCTATACTAATGATATTCCGTCCGTGAAGCTTGGAGAAACGGATTATCGGAAAGTAAAATCTAATGGTAATCATCCTGCTAATACAAGAAATGTGAAGAAGTATATTGATTTCGCTGCGAAACATGGATTCGATCAGTTGTTGGTAGAAGGATGGAATGTTGGTTGGGAAGATTGGTTTGGAAATCAAAAAGATTATGTTTTTGATTTTGTGACTCCTTATCCTGATTTTGATATTGAACAGTTGAATAGATACGCACATGATAAAGGAATAAGATTGATGATGCATCATGAAACATCTGGTTCATCTCGTAATTATGAGAGACATCTTGAACAGGCTTATCAGTTAATGAATAAATATGGCTATACAGCCGTAAAAAGTGGGTATGTGGGAAATATCTTGCCTTATGGTGAACACCATTATGGGCAGTGGATGAATAATCATTATTTGTATTGTGTTGTAGAGGCTGCTAAACATAAAATAATGGTGAATGCTCACGAAGCAGTTCGTCCTACAGGACTTTGTCGTACATATCCTAATCTGATTGGAAATGAATCTGCACGTGGAACGGAGTATCAGGCTTTTGGTGGAAGTAAGACATTCCATACAACTGTTCTGCCTTTTACAAGACTTCAGGGAGGACCGATGGACTATACTCCTGGTATTTTTGAAATGAATATCTCCAAATTGAATCCGAATAATGATTCACATGTGAATGCTACGTTGGCTAACCAGTTAGCTTTATATGTTACAATGTATAGCCCTCTTCAAATGGCTGCGGATCTTCCTGAAAATTATGAACGCTTTATGGATGCTTTCCAATTTATAAAAGATGTGCCGGTTGATTGGGATAATAGTATTTATCTTGAAGCAGAACCAGGGAAATATGTAACTGTGGCTCGAAAAGAAAAAGGAACGAATAATTGGTTTATTGGTAGTGCTACAGGTGATGCTAATCATCAATCAGTTATTTCGCTTGATTTCTTGGAAAAAGGGAAGAATTATATAGCTACCATATATGCTGATACAAAAGATACTGATTATAAGTCAAATCCTCAATCATATCAGATTGTAAAAGGGCTCGTTAACTCTAAGAACAAACTAAAAATAAATACAGTAGAAGCAGGTGGATATGCTATAAGTCTATTTGAAGTTACAACTTCAGACGAAATGAAGGGGTTGAAAAAGCTATCTGTATCGCCTATAAAATAATATTTTATTATAATAATTAATTAGAACTTTGATGTTAGCACCTCTGTGAGGTTAGATTTACAGAGGTGCTTATTCTTTTTTAGGATGAAGAACTTTACTCTATATGATATAAATTAATTGTGTATTGGAATAGATTGTAAGGTTAGAGGATTATAACTATAAATCATAAGCCTATGTTTAGATATATTGTTGGATGGTTGTTTCTAGCTGTGTCAGTCGTAGCGCAAGCTGCAGTGCCTGTTTGTAAGTCATTTTCGCAACAAGGGCGTGAAGTAACATTTCATTTGGATAATGGAGCAGCTTTTCAATTGAAATTGTGTGGGCAATCCGTAGTTCGGATATGGTATTCTCCAGATGGGAAATTACAACGGTTAAATTCTTCGTTTGCTGTTATTAATGAAGAACTGGAAGATGTGGGAGTAGTCAATGTGAATGAGGAAGCGTCTTGTTATGAGATTTTTACACCTGTATTGAGAATACGCGTTAATAAATCCCCCTTGAAGCTCCAGGTTTTTGATAAATATCAAAAGCTTATTTTTAGTGATTATGGTGATGGCCGGACTTGTGAAGGTGAAAAGAAGGTAGAATATAAAATGCTGAGGCGTGATGAGCATTTTTTTGGATTGGGAGAAAAAACCGGTAAATTAGATCGACGAGGGGAAACATATAAAATGTGGAATAGTGATCGGCCTTGCTATGGTGTAGCTGATGATCCTTTATATAAGAGTATTCCGTTTTTTATGAGTAATTATCGTTATGGTATATTTTTAGATAATACTTATAAAACAGAGTTTAAGTTTGGAACAGAGAGTCGAGATTATTATAGTTTTGAAGCTCCAGGTGGTGAAATGATATATTATTTCATGTTTGGCAAGGACTATAAGGAAATTATGGGGCATTATATAGGACTGACAGGAAAGCCAATTATGCCACCCAAATGGGCTTTGGGATTTGCTCAATGTCGTGGAATGCTCACTCGTGAGGATTTAACACGGGAGATTGCGACTGGATATAGAAAGCGTGGTATTCCTTGCGATATTATTTATCAAGATATTGGTTGGACTCAGAACCTGCAAGATTTTGAATGGCGTAAAGGTAATTATGAGAATCCTAAACAGATGCTGGCAGATTTGAAATCACAAGGTTTTAAGGTTGTAGTATCACAAGATCCTGTTATTTCTCAATCTAATAAAAAACAGTGGCAGGAGGCTGATAGTCTTGGTTATTTTGTAACTGATTCAACAACAGGCAAAACTTATGATATGCCTTGGCCATGGGGTGGAAACTGTGGTGTGGTAGATTTTACAAAGCCTGAGGTAGCAGATTGGTGGGGAGCATATCAGCAAAAGCCTATAAATGACGGTATCAGTGGATTTTGGACGGATATGGGTGAGCCTGCTTGGAGTAATGAAGAGGATGTGGATCGTTTGGTGATGAAACATCATTTAGGAATGCATAGTGAGATTCACAATGTGTATGGGTTAACTTGGGACAAAGTTGTGAAAGAGCAGTTTGAGAAACGTAATCCCAATCGTCGTGTATTTCAAATGACTCGTGCTGCTTATGCAGGATTGCAGCGTTATACTTTTGGTTGGACTGGTGATAGTGGAAACTGTGACGATGTAACGCAGGGATGGGCGCAGATGGCTAATCAGATCCCTGTATTGCTTTCTGCAGGATTAGGCTTGATACCTTTTACTACAACTGATATATCAGGATATTGTGGAGATATTAAAGATTATTCAGCAATGGCTGAACTTTATACACGTTGGGTACAGATGGGGGCTTTTAATCCGTTAAGTCGTATTCATCATGAAGGTAACAATGCAGTTGAACCATGGCTTTTTGGGGAAGAAGCAGAACAGAATGTGAAAAAAGCTATAGAATTGAAATATTCATTGATTCCTTATATCTATACGTATGCTCGCGAAGCTCATGATGCAGGATTGCCAATTATGCGTCCAATGTTTCTTGAATATCCTTATGATGTGGAAACATTTGATACAGATGCACAGTTTATGTTTGGTAAAGAATTGCTTATAGCTCCAGTCGTAAAGAAAAATGCGAAAACCAAGAACTTGTATTTACCAGAGGGTAACTGGTTGAACTATAATGATAAAAGGACGCTTTACTCGGGAGAACAGTGGTTGACAGTGGATGCACCATTGTCATGTATCCCAATGTTTGTAAAGCAAGGATCAATCATTCCTACTATGCCAGTGATGAATTATATTGGTGAACATCCCGAATATCCTGTTATATTTGAAGTCTTTCCAGCAGTAGAAGGTCAGAGTGCTTCTTTCCTTTTGTATGAAGATGAAGGGACCGACTTGGGATATTTAAAAGACGAGTTCTTGAAGACTCCGATTAATGTGAAAACAACAGTTGAAGGGTTTGAAATTGCTATTTCCCCACGTGAGGGTAGTAACTACCAGTTACCATCTAAGCGGAATATGATTTTCCGATTTTATGTAGAAAAATCTCCTCAGAAAGTTGTAATTGCTGGGAAAAAACAAAAAAAAGTAAAGCCTGAAAAATTACATGACCAGGAAAATATATTTGCTGATGCTGTAATATGGAGTTATGACAAGGAAATGCAAATTTTAAATGTGCTTGTTCCTGATAGTGGGGAAGCGTTGGAGATGAGTATTATACAATAATATGTTGGTCGTAGATATGTATGTTTTGAGATTAGGAGTTATATAATAAAAATAGAATCAGAAAGAAAATCTAATATTCTTTCTGATTCTATTTTTATTTGAAGTATAATTACTGTTCATATTCCTTCTTCCGCTTCGGATTCATCGGAAACCAGCCTTTCAGCACGCGTTCGCGCTGTTCGAAGACCTCCTTGATGGTCCAGAAAGAAGAGAATGAGAAAACTCCCAACAGGGTCGACAGCAGAATCTGACTTACCAGCACGGAACCGATGAGGCCGGCGATGCCTAATAGCAGAAAAATCCACCAGCAGCGCGTTCCCCAATAATATTCCGCTTTGACTACTATCGGATGAAACAGACCGATAATCAGGAATGTGCAGATGCCAATGAGGATTCCTTCCCAATGAAGGCTGTCAATCCATTCCATCAATCTTCTAATTCTTTACGGATGGGAATTTCTTTCTTGATGCTCTGTTCCAGTGAAATCAAGGTTTCCGTAGCAGTTACACCCGGAATTTCCTGAATCTTGGAGTTCAGCAAATCCATCAGATGCTCGTTATCGGTAGAATACAGTTTGGTCAGCATGGTGTATGGACCAGTGGTGAAATGACATTCCACGATTTCCGGAATCTTCTTCAGTTCTGCCACTACGCTCTTGTACATAGAGCCTTTTTCCAGCTTGATTCCTACGTATGTGCAGGTGCTGTATCCCAGGCTCTTGGGATTTACATGGTAACCTGAACCGATAATTACGCCAAGGTCAATCAGGCGCTGAACGCGTTGGTGAATGGCAGCACGTGACACGCCACATTCTGCTGCAACGTCTTTGAACGGGATTCTGGCATTCTGTGAGATGATTTCCAGAATCTGTTTGTCAAGTTTATCAATTTTTTCCATATTACTAAATGGTTCTTGTTTTTATCATATTGTAAGCAAATGTAGAAAAACTTTTTTATCTATATGCTATTTTGCCAAAAAAAACGTGATTATTTTTGGTGAAAGAACAAATTGTGGGTAAATTGTGTAAGTCGTTCGGCCCTATTTGACTATCTTTGATTTCCCGAAGATAGGATGCGGTTGGGAAGTAGAACCGAAAAACATGTTTTTCGTTCGTACTTCTCTCACCTTTCACTATCTTTGTAAGACTTATTATTTATTAAACTCAAGAACTATGCATCCATTGGAATTGTTTAAGTTTTGTCCGGTATGTGGTTCTCCTCATTTTGAAATACATAATGAGAAGTCCAAGAAATGTGCGGACTGCGGGTTTGTGTATTATTTTAACTCAAGTGCGGCTACGGTGGCTTTTATCCTGAACGGGAAAGGGGAACTGCTGGTTTGCCGGCGGGGAAAGGAACCTGCCAAGGGCACGCTGGATTTGTCGGGCGGATTTATTGATATGTTCGAGACCGGCGAAGAAGGGGTGGCACGCGAGGTAAAAGAGGAAACTGGGCTGGTAGTGACGGAAGCGAAATATCTGTTTTCCTTGCCCAACACATATCTGTACTCCGGTTTTCTGGTACATACACTCGACCAGTTCTTCTTGTGTCAGGTGGAAGATGACCATCTGATAAAAGCCATGGACGATGTGGCCGATGCATGGTGGATGCCGCTGGACAAAGTGAATCCGAATGATTTCGGGCTGGACTCTGTACGTAAGGGAGTCGCACGCTTTTTGGAAACCTGTCGGAACAAAAAATAAAAGGGATTATGGGTAAATATAAGAAATATATATGGATGGCGGGGCTGTGTTGTGCCTTGCCGTTGACGGTTTCCGGGCAGCAGGTGGAGCCGCTGACCGGGGCAGACCGTTTGTTCAACGAAGGACGGGAGCTGTTCTTGCGTCAGGATTATGCGGCAGCCCGACAGACCTTGGTGCGCTATACCCGTCAGGCGGGGGAAAAGGCCTGGGCCGATGAAGTGGACTACATGCTGGCTTGCACGGCCTATGAATTGAAAATGCCGGATTGCCGGGAAGTGCTGTCGGATTACCTGGAAGCACATCCGGAGTCGCGTTACCGCAATCGGGTGCAGGCACTGATAGGGGCCAGCTATTTTTCGGAAGAGAAATATATGGAAACCATTGCTACGCTGAAGGGCTGTGACATTTCTCTTTTGTCCGATGAAGAACGTGATGCCAGTGCCTTGCGTATGGGTACGTCGTACCTGAAAGTCGGTAAATTGCAGGATGCGGCTTTCTGGTTCGCTGTGTTGAAAGAGACGAGTAAGGACTTCCATAACGATGCGGTGTACAACCTGGCTTATATTGATTACGTACAGCAGAAATATGATACCGCCTTGCAGGGATTCCGTGAGGTGCAGGATGACCGGAAGTTCCAGAAACTGGCACCTTATTATATTGCCGACATTTACCTGATTCTGGGAAATTATGCACAGGCCCGAAAGGTGGCAGATGCTTATCTGGCTTTGTATCCGGAAGAGAAGCATGCGGCTCAGATGAACCGTATCTCCGGTGAGGCGGCTTACGGACAGAAAGACTATGCGGCTGCCATCCAGTCGCTGGAACGCTACCACGAAGCGGAGGAGGTGCCTGCCCGTCTGGCCATGTATAAGTTGGGTATGAGTTATTTTAATACGGGAGTCTATTCCAAGGCGTTGTCGCGTTTGGGTGAGGCAACCGGTGCGCAGGATGCGCTGGCTCAGAATGCTTACCTGCACATGGGATTGGCCGGGCTGCAGTTGAAGGAGCGCAATCAGGCACGTATGGCGTTTGAGCAGGCTTCGCGCATGGATTTCGACCGTAGCATTCAGGAGCAGGCTTTGTTCAATTATGCACTCTGCATTCATGAAACGTCTTATTCTCCTTTTGCCGAGTCGGTAACGGTGTTCGAACGCTTCCTGAACGAATATCCCTCGTCGGTATATGCTGAAAAGGTGAACGATTACCTGGTAGAGGTGTATATGAACACCCGCAGCTATGAAGTGGCGTTGCGTTCTATCGAGAAAATCACGCATCCGAGTGCCCGTATTCTGGAAGCGAAACAGAAACTGCTTTTCCGTATGGGAACACAGCTGTTTGCGCAGGCCGACTATCGGAATGCCATTGATTATTTTACCCGTTCTTTGCAGTTGGGCCAGTATAATCAGAAGACCAAGGCCGATGCCTATTATTGGCGCGGAGAATCGAAATACCGTCTGGAGCGTTATCCGGAGGCCGCCAATGACATGCGGCTGTATCTGGAGTTTGCTACCGACAAGAATTCACAGGAGTACGGACTGGCTCTTTACTGTTTGGGATACAGTCTGTTCAAGCAGAAACAATATAATTCCGCACGCGACTGGTTTGTCCGCTGTGTGCAGAACGGAAGGACGCAGGAAGCTTCTGTAGCAGGCGACGCGTACAACCGTATCGGTGACTGCTATTTTTATGAGCGCCGTTTTGAAGAAGCCCGCCAGCAATATGCGCAGGCTGTCGTCACTTCTCCTTCGCTGGGAGATTATTCGTTGTTCCAGGAGGGTATTGTGAAAGGACTGCAGCGTGATTATGCCGGAAAGATTCAGGTACTTAACAAATTGATTACGGATTATCCGTCGTCGGCTTATCTGGACGATGCCCTGTATGAGCAGGGACGTGCCTTTGTGCAGATGGAGGATAGTGAGAATGCCATCAAGCGTTACTCATTGCTGGTGCAGCGTTATCCGGAAAGTGAACTTTCACGTAAGGCAGCCAATGAAATAGGTTTGCTTTATTATCAGAACGACCGCTACGAGGAAGCCATTGCGGCTTACAAACAGGTCATTACGAAGTATCCGGGTAGTGCGGAGGCGCGCCTGGCACAGCGTGACCTGAAGTCCATCTATGTGGATTTGAATAAGGTGGATGACTATATGGCGTTTGCTTCTACAGTGCCTGGTGGTGCGACCTTCAACGTGAGCGAGCGTGATTCTTTGACGTATACGGCAGCCGAACGTGCTTACATGCGTGGAGATATTGCCGGAGCAAAGACCAGTCTGACCCGCTATCTTCAGTCGTTCCCGCAAGGAGCTTTCAGTGTGGATGCGTCTTATTATTTAGGTTTGATTGATTATAATCAGAAGGATTATGCGGCAGCGTCAGCCCGCCTGGAAGAAGTGTTGCGCTTTTCCGGAAGCAAGTATGAAGGAAAGGCTTTGGCGCTTTGTGCCGATATGGCTTACAACCAGAAGGAATATGCCAAGGCATTGAACCTTTACAAGCGTTTGGCCGACCGTTCGGCTGTGCAGGAAGAGCGTCTGCAGGCTGAAGTGGGTGCTCTGCGAAGCGCTTGTGCGTTGGATGACCGGGCTGAAACCGTGACGACTGCTTCGGCACTGCTCAAGCAGAGCAAGCTGACTCCGGAGGTACGTAGTGAGGCGTTGTATTTCCGTGCCAAGGCGTTGTTGGCAGAAGGGCAGAAGAAGGCTGCACTGGCCGACTTGACCGAACTGGCTAAGGATACGCGTAATGTGTACGGGGCAGAAGCCAAATACCTGGTGGCACAGACTTACTTCGATGAGGGAGAAACTGCCAAGGCAGAGAAGGAAGTGCTGGAATACATCGAAGTCAGCACACCGCATGCATACTGGCTGGCAAGAAGCTTCGTCCTGTTGTCGGATGTGTACGTGAAGCTGGACCGCAAGATGGAGGCTAAACAGTATTTGTTGTCTTTGCAGCAGAATTATCAGGCCGATGATGACATCGCCGGAATGATTGAAAGTCGCCTGGAAAAACTTAAAAGTGTAAAGTAAGATGAAATACATAAGTACGATATTGGTTTGCGCCGGTCTGTGGCCCGCAGCTACGGTATGTGCGCAGAATGGAGGGGAGAAAGATTCTACACTGAACCGGACGGTGGTAGTGGAAAATCAGTACAACCCCGAGGTGATGGATGCCTTTAAGGTGAATGTCATGCCCGAGGTGGAGGAGCCGGCGGCTCCGAAGCAGGCTATTAATTATGCGACGGATTTGCGTCCGTTGGGAGCCTGGAAAGCCACTCCTATGGAGGCGATGTCCAGAGAACTGGCTCAGAAGGGAGCCGACAGGGGCTATGTCCGTGCGGCTTACGGTACGCTGAACAATGTGGACCTGAAAGGAAGTTATCTGTGGGATATTTCTTCGAAAGACCGTCTGGGAATCATGGCTTCTTTGTACGGACTGAATGGGGATATTCCACATTTCATGGAAGGAGAGGAGTGGAAGTCGCGTTTTTACCGTACGGATGTGTCGCTGGACTACCGGCATGATTTCCGGAAGGTGGCGCTGAAATTAGGAGGTGCCTTTGCTTCGCAGGTATTTAATTATATGCCGTCTATGAATGAAGGGGTGGAGAACTGGCCTACCACACAGCGTTATACGTTGGGTGAAGGGTATGTAGGCGTGATGTCCCGCGACCAGGACTTGCCTATACAGTTTGCTTTCCAGACTGGCTTGCGTAGCTTTAGCTTGCGTTATGATAATTATTACATGGAGTATGGTTCTGAAAATATTTTCCATACCGAAGGTTTCATGGCTGGAAATATCAATGAGGAGCAGCAGGTAGGCGTCGGTCTGGAGATGGACAACCTGATTCACGATGTGTCGCAGCAGGATTATACACTGTTGCAGCTGAATCCGTACTACACCTATCAGGGTGAATCCGTGAAGTTGCGGGTGGGTGCCCATGTGGATTTGCAGACGGCTTATGGCAGCGGACTGAAAGCTGCACCGGATGTCAAACTGGAATATACGTTCGCCGATACGTATGTGGCTTACCTCAATGTATTGGGCGGAACACGCCTGAATGATTTCCGCCGGTTGAATGACTTCTCACCTTACTGGACGATTGCACAGCAGATGCGTACGTCCTATACACCGCTGGATGCGAAAATCGGTTTGAAGGCTTCTCCGGTTATCGGATTAGGTTTTGAACTCTACGGAGGTTATCGTATTACCAAGAATGAACTATTTGCCGTACCGGGAGGATTCTATACGGATGAGCAGAATGTGTTCTATACAGGAATTCTGCAGGATAAGGGAAAAGTCGGTTATGGAGGCGTTTCTGTGAGCTATGCCTACCGTGACTGGGTAGACTTTTCTGTAAACGGTGCGTATTATAGCTGGAACGTGACGGAAGGCAACGAAGGCTTGTTGCAGTTGAAGCCCGAATTGAAGGCCGATTTCAGTGTGCGTGCCAAGGTGATCAAGAATTGCCATGCCCTTTTGAACTACAACTACGAACGTCGTCAGAAAATGGGTGATTTTGGGCGTGCGGATGCCATCAATAACCTGTCTGTAGGAGCAGAGTATGAATTGCTGAACCGCATCAACGTGTTTGGCCGCCTGAATAACCTGCTCAATAAGGTATACGCTACTGAAGCAGGTTATCCGGTGGAAGGTCTTCATTTCATGGCAGGCATCAGCTGCCGTTTCTAAATTTATTCTGCGTGGCGGCAGTGCTGAATTAGTGCGCCGTCACGGAAAAAGAAACGGCTTTCTTGTCCGTGCGGAAGGAGGGGAGCAGGAATACCGTCGTGCAAGGTCACGCGGGCATGTTCTATGAATGCTTCGTCCCATAGCCCTTGTTCCAGAAAAGCCTGGAGCGTCTGGCTTCCGCCTTCTACCAGTAATGTTTGTATTTTTTGCTCATAAAGCACCTGCATGATTTGCGGGAGAATATTCTGGCCGAAATCCAGTTTCACGTAAGTGAGGTTCTGGGTAGCGGCCTTTTCTTTTTCCGTAAAGACGAGGGTAGGAGTGCTGCCGTCGAACAGGTGCAGATGAGACGGCAAAGTCAGCTGTCGGTCGATGACCAGCCGGAGCGGGTTCTGTCCGTACCATTCGCGTACCGTGAGCGAAGGATTGTCGAGCAAGGCCGTGCGTCGTCCTACGAGAATCGCTTTCTGTTCGGCCCGCATCTTGTGAACCGCCAAGGTAGAGAGAGGAGTGGAAAGGCGTACCGCGTTTCCGTCTTCACGCCGGATGTCCAGAAAACCGTCGGCCGACTGTGCCCATTTCAGGGTGATGTAAGGACGCTTTTTCAGGTTGAATGTCACGAAAGCACGAATCAGTTCCCGGCATTCTTTTTCCAGTACACCGACCGCCACTTCAATGCCGGCATCCCGCAATTTTTGGATTCCCCTTCCGGCTACCAAAGAAAATGGGTCCACGCAGCCTACTACGACTCTCGGAATCCCTTTCCGTATGATTAAGTCGGCACAGGGAGGAGTTTTCCCATAGTGAGAACAGGGTTCTAAGCTCACATAAATGGTGGCATCCTTCAGCAGACTTTCATCTTTGACTGAGGCGATGGCATTCACTTCGGCATGTCCTTCCCCGCACCGCACGTGATAACCTTCACCGATGATTTTTCCGTCGCGTACAATGACGGCCCCCACCATGGGGTTGGGAGCTGCATGGCAGATACCGTTTCGGGCCAGTTGTATGCAGCGCCGCATATATTTTTCGTCTATCGTCATATTCTTCGTTTTTTATCGTTACTTTTGCAACTATGCATCCGGTTTATGTACATATCAAAAAAGAGCTGAGTCCTTTTTATGCAGAAGAAGAGGCTTCAGCCATGGCAAAGTGGATATCTTCGGATATTCTGCATCTCTCTACTCTTGAACTTTATACAGGCAAAGATATGAATTTTTCCACGAAAGAGTGGGAGGAACTGGAGGATATTCTTCGGCGCTTGAAGCAGCGGGAACCCCTTCAGTATATTTTGCAGGAAGCCTCTTTTTGTGGAATGTCTTTTCATGTGGAACAAGGGGTACTGATTCCTCGTCCGGAAACGGAAGAGCTGGTGGAATGGATTGTCTCCGATTATCGGGAGGCAGGACAGGTGCGTATTCTGGATATTGGCACCGGAAGCGGCTGCATTCCCGTATCGCTGGCGCAGCTGTTGCCGGAAGCGCAGGTTTCTTCGTGCGATGTGTCGGCTGAGGCTTTGCGCATTGCAGCTATGAATGTAAAGCGTTATGGAGACAAGGTGACTCTGTTCTGTGCCGATATTCTGAAAGAGGAACTTCCTGAATGTCAGGTAGACGTGCTGGTGAGTAACCCTCCTTACATTACGGAAAGCGAGCGGACGGATATGGAGGCGAATGTACTCGACTGGGAACCTGAACTGGCATTGTTTGTGCCCGATTCGGATCCGTTGCGGTTCTACCGGAGGATAGCCCGGAAAGGACTTGACTGGCTTTCGGAAGGAGGAGCATTGTATTTTGAAATCAACCGAGCTTACGGGGCTGAGACTGTGCGGATGCTGGAGGCGCTTGGATACCGCCAGATTGAATTACGGAAAGACTTGTCGGGAAACGACCGGATGATAAAAGCAATCAGACCATGAAAGAATATAGTGAAGCAGAGATAAAAAGTAAGGCCGAAGTGTATTGTTCGTCGGTGGAGCGTTGCCCGTCGGACGTGGAGGAGAAAATTCGCAAGTGGGGGGCTTCGGAAGAAGTGACAGAACGGATTATGGCCTATTTGCAGAAAGAACGTTATTTGGATGCGGCTCGTTTTTGCCGGTTTTATGTGCGCGACAAGTACCGTTTCAATCAGTGGGGGCGGATGAAGATTGCACAGATGCTCCGTATGAAACGCCTGTCGGACGAAGACATCCGTGCCGGACTGGAGGAAATCGATACCGAAGAATACGACGGAATCCTGAAAAAGATGCTGAAGCAGAAAATGAAAGGAATAAAAGCTGCCAATGACTATGAACGGAGCATGAAGCTGATTCGTTTTGCTGTAGGTCGGGGCTTTACGCTGGAAGAAGTACGTCGTTTTGTCAATCAGGTAGAACCGGATGAATATTTTGACTGACATCCGGGACTTCTTGTTTCCTCGCCTCTGCATGGCTTGCGGACGGAAGTTGCAGGTCTCCGAACAGGCTCTTTGCTGTGATTGTCTGTCACAGCTCCCTCATACGCACTTAGGAAATACACCGGGCAATGAAATGGAAAAGATTTTCTGGGGTCGTTTCCCGATACAGCGGGCGTCGGCTTTGTTTTATTATGCCCGTGGAGGGAAAGTTGCCCATATATTGGCCGGCATGAAATACTATGGCCGTCAGAAAGTCTGCCGGCAGATGGGAGAGATGCTGGCGCATGAATTGCTCCCGACGGGTTTCTTTGAGGGAGTAGATTATTTGTTGCCGGTTCCCTTGCATCCCGACCGTCTGCGTACCAGGGGATATAACCAGAGTCGTCTGCTGGCAGAGGGCATTTCTGAGCAGACAGGCATTCCGGTGTGCGACGGGTTGCTCTGTCGGGTGCGAAACAACCAGACCCAGACCCATAAATCCGTGCTGGAACGGCAGGAAAACACGGTTCATCTTTTTCATCTGGCTGGCGATACCCGTATGCTGCAAGGCAAACATGTGATGCTGGTGGATGATGTGCTGACCACAGGGGCCACGTTGGGTGCCTGTGCAGATGTACTGGCTGATATTGAGGGAATAAGCATCAGCATTGTTACACTGGCGTGGACGAAATAAAACAATCTGACGGGTTTTAGTAAAATTAATGCTCTTAAATTTTCTATTCCCGATGTATTTCTATAATTTTGCAAAAACATTTATCAGAGAATTAAAAAGTTATGAAAGCTTTGGAAAGATTATTTGCAGAAAAGTTGCTGAAGGTGAAGGCTGTGAAGATTCAGCCGGCTAACCCGTTTACTTGGGCATCAGGTTGGAAATCGCCGATTTATTGTGACAATCGTAAGACGTTGTCATATCCTGCACTTCGTAACTTCGTAAAGTTAGAAATTTGTCGTGTTATTCTTGAAAAATTCGGTGAAGTAGACGCCATCGCAGGTGTAGCTACAGGTGCGATTGCACAGGGTGCGCTGGTGGCAGAAGAGTTGAACTTGCCGTTCGTATATGTTCGTTCAAGCCCGAAAGACCATGGCTTGGAAAATTTGATTGAAGGTGAATTGCGTCCGGGTATGAAAGTGGTTGTTGTAGAAGACCTGATTTCAACCGGTGGAAGCAGTTTGAAAGCGGTAGAAGCTATCCGTCGCGACGGTTGTGAAGTAATTGGAATGATTGCTTCTTTCACTTACGGTTTCGATGTATCAGTAGAAGCCTTCAAGAAAGCAAAAGTAGAACTGGTTACACTGACCAACTACAATGCGGTGCTGGAAGTAGCTTTGAAGACCGATTATATCAATGAAGAGGATATCCCTGTGCTGCAGGCATGGAGAGAGGATCCTTCTCACTGGACTGGAAAATAATAGATTCTGTAACTGGGAAAGCAGTCTCGGATTGTAAATAGGAGATGTCATCCTGAGCGAGTCCACTCTGCTCAAGATGACATTTTTTTATGCGATGACGGGAGAATTTTCCTGAAGATTGAAAAAATATGGCTGTACAATTTGAAAGCAATGTGAAGCATGTTCCTTATAGTCAGGAACGAGTATATAACAAACTGTCCGACCTGAATAACCTGGAAGGAGTTCGGGAACGTCTGGACATGGTGAAGGACAAGCTGGACGGGAAACTGGAAGATATGTCGTTCGACCGTGATTCCATTACCTTGAAAGTACAGGGCATCAGTCTTACATTGCGCATCATTGAGCGTGAACCTTTGAAGTGCATCAAGTTTGAAGGTGACAAATCGCCCATACCTTTGAATCTGTGGATTCAGATTCTTCCTGTAACACAGGAAGAGGCTAAAATGAAAGTGACTATCCGTGCGGAAGTGAACATGTTCATGAAAGCCATGGTGTCAAAGCCCCTGCAGGAGGGAGTAGAGAAACTGGCTGACATGCTGGCCATGCTTCCTTATTAATTGAAATGACCGGCAGATGCCGGAGATAAAAACTGAAATTATGGCTCAAAAACTTTGGGAGAAAAATGTACAGGTAAATGCGGAAATTGACCGCTTTACCGTGGGACGTGACCGCGAAATGGACATGTATCTGGCAAAGTACGACGTGTTGGGTTCGATGGCGCATATTACCATGTTGGAAAGTATCGGCCTGCTGACCTCGGACGAACTGAAGATTTTGCTGGAAGAACTGAAAAATATATACGCTTCCGTAGAACGCGGGGAGTTTGTGATTGAAGACGGAATAGAGGATGTACATTCACAGGTGGAGCTGATGCTGACACGCCGCCTGGGGGATGTGGGAAAGAAAATCCACAGTGGACGTTCGCGCAATGACCAGGTGCTGGTCGACTTGAAGCTGTTTATCCGTGCTCAGTTGAAATCGGTGGCAGAAGCTGTAGAACGTTTGTTCCATGTACTTATTTCTCAGAGCAACCGTTACAAGGATGTGCTTATGCCGGGATATACCCACCTGCAGATCGCCATGCCTTCTTCTTTCGGTCTGTGGTTTGGAGCTTATGCAGAAAGCTTGGTGGACGATATGATGTTCCTTCAGGCTGCTTATAAGACTTGTAACCGTAATCCATTGGGCTCGGCAGCAGGGTATGGCTCTTCTTTCCCGTTGGACCGTGAGATGACCACTCGTCTGTTGGGATTCGATTCAATGAATTACAATGTGGTGTATGCCCAGATGGGCCGTGGCAAGGTGGAACGCAACGTATCGTTTGCGCTGGCTTCTATTGCCGGAACACTGTCGAAGATGGCGTTTGATGCCTGCATGTTCAGTTGTCAGAACTTCGGCTTCGTGAAGTTGCCCGATGAATGTACCACCGGTTCCAGCATCATGCCGCACAAGAAGAATCCCGACGTGTTTGAGCTGACCCGTGCCAAATGCAACAAGATTCAGGCCCTTCCGCAGCAGATTATGATGATTATGAACAACCTTCCTTCCGGTTATTTCCGTGACCTTCAGATTATCAAGGAAGTGTTCCTTCCTGCTTTTGAGGAGTTGGAAGACTGCTTGCAGATGGCTACTTACATCATGGAGAAAATCAAAATCAACGAACATATTCTGGATGACGACAAATACCTGTATATGTTCAGTGTGGAAGAGGTGAACCGTCTGGCTTCAGAAGGAATGCCGTTCCGTGATGCATATAAGAAAGTAGGGCTGGACATTGAGGCTGGAAACTTCTCACACGATAAGACCGTACATCACACGCATGCCGGAAGTATCGGTAACTTGTGTAATGACAAGATTGAAGAACTGATGCAGCAAGTGGTAAGTGGCTTCAATTTCGAGAAAGTGGTTCAAGCTGAAAACTCACTTTTAGGAAGATAATTGCATAAAATTAAAAAGAAAACGGGTGAAAAGTTTGGAGTATATCGCAAAACTCCCTACATTTGCACCCGTAAACGCGGAAATAGCTCAGTTGGTAGAGCATAACCTTGCCAAGGTTAGGGTCGCGAGTTCGAGTCTCGTTTTCCGCTCTCTCTCGTCGAGGATGCTCGAATGGTGGAATCGGTAGACACGAGGGACTTAAAATCCCTTGGCCATTGCGGCTGTGCGGGTTCAAGTCCCGCTTCGAGTACAGGAATAAACGCTAATTACTTGATAATGAGTAGTTAGCGTTTTTCTTTTATCCGTTTTTGGCGTTAAGCCGAAAGTGAAACCAAGATTTGACTTTTCTTTGCTTTTAGTTTATGTTATAACTGATATTGAATTGAAACTAAGATTTCTCTTGGTCGCATTTTAATCCATGAAGTATATTGTTGGATAGCCGAATAAGTTGTATATCGATATTCTTTTTGGTTGAACAAGTTGCACAGACTCATGGAAAACCGCCATTTGTTCTTGATATACGAAGTTTCGGCATCTGCAAGCCATACATGCTGATGATGGTTTTCGTCGAGCTGGTTATAATAATGTTCGCCAGTAAGACGGATTTGGTAGGTAGAGTTTCCTATTTCAAGGTAGATTTGCTGACGGATGTTCCATAAGGCAGGTAAATTATTGTTTCTTCCGATAAGGGAACGATTGCAGGTAAGAGATGCCAAATACGAGGTGTTGAGCCAGGAAAGGGGTGTCCAGTTGATTTTAGGAGTTAGTACGAGTTGGGTGTAGCAGTAGTTTTGGATGGAACCCTGTCCTGCTTGTTTCCCTTCGCTATGAATGAGCTGGGTTTCCAGTGAAGTTTTTAGATTCCAGTTATAGAAGCCTTTTGAGAGCAGACTGGTGAGGCTGTAGCTGCGATTGTGATTAGGTACTTCCCAGGTTGTAAGAAAAAAGATACTATCTCGATATTCTGAATGAGTCAGTTGTTGGTTTTTCTGGTTCCAATAGCTTCCTGAAAGTGACCAGAAAAATTCGTGGACAGTCCGTTTGTAGGTCAGGTAAAAGGAGTAGAGTTGATTCTGAAATTCTGGGACATGGGATGAAAAGGAAGCTACGGTCCGGTAGTTCTGCCAGTAGGAATACGGGTAGTAAGCGGTGGCTTCTTCGTTTTTCTGCTGGAGTTGGGCACGGGTGATTAACTCCCAACGTGGACTGAACTGCCAATATAGTGAGGCCGTCGGACTGATTCGTAAGTCTGTATATTGTGGATTGGTTTTTCTTAGATAAGCCGCATTGGCAGATACAGTCAAGCGGAAAGTGTTTCGTTCCCACATCCACATAGGAGTGGCGTAGAGCTTGAACTGGGGACTGGAGAAATTGGTTGTCTGATGCAACAACAACCATTCCCCTTGGATGCCTCCAGTAATTCCAAAAGTCATTCCGTTCTTTTTCCATTGGCAATAACCTTGGTTATCCATATAAGCCTGTTGCAGCCCGAGCGACTGGTTGACTTGCGCAAATTGAAGTGTAGTGGGGTGGTAGGTATAGCGGAAGAAAGAGCGAAAGCCGGAGGTAGTTTGCTTGCGAGTGGTCAAGAGATTCAATTGGTTGGTTAGCTGAAGGTTGTTCGTTTGCAGATTCTGTGTCAGTTCCCGATTGCCATGTAGGTTCTCCTGACTGTGCCCCCAAGTTCCATGGGCTTCCAGTAGATTACGAAAGAAAGACCGTGTGCCATTCCGTTCATAGTTGTAGGAGGCCTGTGCCTGATGCGTATACAGACTGTAATCTTGTGCTTGTGCGACATGGATTGTATCAGAAGGATAGTAGTAAATCTCTTGAGTCCCCTGGTTACGGTGCTGTTCATCGTACAGATAGTGGAAGGTGAAACGGGACTGTTGTTCTTCATTTTTTCGGTAAAGACGGTTCACAGATGCCAGATGGGTAATATTGTCCATTAACCGTTGTTTTTCCAAAGGGAATGAAAAAGTGGGTTGGTTGATAAAGGTCGGAACATCGGTAGGCGTGAGAAAGTTTTGGTTATCGGAAATCAGCTGTTGCAGTTCGGTGGAAAGATCTTTTCCGGTCTGGTCTGCCTTATATAAATAGATACCTTGCCGTTCACGAGCCAGTTGTAAAGCATTGAGCTTTCCGTTATACAACATTTGGTCGCCATACCCGCCGGCTGCCTGCAAGGTGAGTAGCCAGCGGGAACGGATCTCCGGTTTTAGTGTGAGGTTCAAAGCCACTTTGTCACTTGGCATTTTGTTGCGTAAGGAACGGATGGGCTGGAAGTGCTCAATCACTTCGGCATCTTTCACCGCATCTGCTTTCAAGTTCTCAGTGACTTGATTGTACCGGCCTCCTGACACATCCATTCCTTCCACAGTAAACTGGCTGATAGCTTTTCCGTTGTATCGGATTTCCCCACTTTGTTCGTTTACGTCAATTCCCGGTAGTCTTTTCAGTGCCTCCTTGATGTTCTGTTCTTTCCCGGAAGTGAAACGAGATAGGTCATATTTCACGGTATCTTGTCGTCCATAGATACGTCCTCCCTTGATTTCCACTTCTTTCAAGGAGATGGCTTCTGGTTTCAATTGAAATGTCATTCCTTTTCCCTTCTGGACTGGCTGGCTTTCTTTCTGGTATCCCAAGTAGGTGACATGTACCGTCCATGTATTGTTTTCGGAGACGGAAAACGAAAAACATCCTTTCGGATCGGTTAAGTCATACTTGTAGATGGTACTGCTTGAGTCACGGGTGAGGGTGACCGTAGCCCTTTCCAGTGGTTGGTGCGTTTCGCTGTCGATGACTTTTCCTTTTATGAAGAACTGCGCTTGCATCTGACAGGTGAAAAGCAGGAAGAAGAAAAAAATCAGGGATTTCATACGGCAGGAGGATTATTCAGACTGTTCAATGGGGTTATAAGGTATGGAGAATGATTTCATCGGGTTCCCATGCTCATCGGTCACACTGACCTTTACATTGGGCGCAGTCGAGGCGAGAAAACTCATCGGGTCTTTGGCCATCCGTTCATACATTTTGTTTAAGTTGGAACGTGAAACTTTTTCCCTTCCTTTGAGATTGATTAGAATGGGTTTCGGGATTTTGCATTGCTCTATCCCGGTACAATTGAATGTATAGTGCTTCTTGTCATCCTCTGCTTTGATAATCAGTCCCGGCAATCCGAACAGTTTCCAGGGTCCTTCCGAGACTGGAATCTCTAAGGTGTACCAAACAGTATAGTTTCTGCCTTTAAAATGGCAGATAGCCTTTTGGCAGGAATAAGAAAGAAGGGTAGTTGTATCAGGAAGAAGCGTCCATTCCGGCATTTCCTCTTTTTCCTCACACAAGAAATTGGTGGTTGCTAGGCGGTCGAGCGTGGTGACTTTTCCTGCGGGGTAATGTTTGAATATCTGGTAAGAAATCCGGGGATTTCCAATTGCAGTGGCATGTTGTAGCATGGTTTCCTTGGATGCGCCTGCTTTGGCATCAGCCATCAATAACGAGTCACGTACATAAAAGTTATAGCTGTAGCATTTGCTATACTGTTTGCCAATCTCGAGCATCAAGGTTTCTTGACTGAGTTTGGCATCTTCTGAAACCGTATCTTGCAGATAAATCATCTCGTATTGTACCTTGATGCGTTGGGTATCAATGGAGTCTTGGTTAAAGATGGAACCTGTATCCACGACAAATATTTGTGCGTGTGAAGAGATTGCAGTGTACAGACAGCCTAACAGACTGAATGTAAGAAATAAAGTTTTTTTCATTTTCTCGTAATTTAAAGTTTTCTGATGCAACAAAGGTAAATGGATACACGGCGAATTTCAGAGAAAAGTTATTACTGAAATATTATTCTTTTTAAATTGGGAGAAGGGACGTACCTTATAAATCGTATAAGGTTTTTATTTTTGTAGAAAAGAATTTGAAAGATGGGAAAACAAATCAAACTGGTGTGGGTATTGACAATCGTAACTGCTTTGCTGGTAATTGGTGGGCAAGTGTATTGGCTGCATCATCAATACACCTATACAGCGTTGGCCTATATGGCCCGGTTGAATGATACCCTGCTGGTGCTTCAGGATAAGAATTTTACATCGACATTAGATGCTAACCATACCATCAAAATGATGGACACGAATCGGACAAAGAAAGATTCTGATTTGGTCAAGCTAGGGTATTCTTTGAAAATGAATTTTGAGGAAGGGAAAGCTGAATCGTATGTCAGGTTTTCTAAATTATATGATGCGGATTCGTTGGGTAATTTGCATCTGGTAGACTCATTTAATGTCACCGGTTTGTCTCTCGACCAGGTTGTGAATGCAAGTTTGCATTATACTAAGTATGCAGGCAGGTCGTTTGATTTGCATGCATTAGATTCACTCTTCACCAGCCACCATATTCATGCGATGGATTTGCAGCAGGTCAAACTTGATTCTTTTCTTTGGCAGGGGACGTATGTGGTTGAGAAATCGTGCATGAGGTATCGCATGAAATTTATCTACCCTTACAATCCTTTTGTCCGCGATGCGGTGACAGGATATATCGACCTTCCGACAAATCCATTGTTAAAAGAGATGGGATGGCAGCTGGTCGGTTCACTTATACTGATTCTGTTATTGATTTTCTGTTTGATTTATCAAGTACGAACCATCTTGAAACAGTACAAACTGGATGAATTGAGGAAAGGTTTCGTCAATACGATGATTCATGAGTTGAAACGTCCGGTGCAGACCTTGAAGATGTGTGTGGCGTTCTTGAACAACAAGCGGATGCGGAAAGATGAGCAGATGATGGATGAAGTGGTGAAAGACTCTATGTTCGAACTTGATAATCTTTCAGCCTATTTGGTGAAGGTACGCGAGATGACGCGGGCGGATGATGAGCAGACCCCGCTTTCTGTACGTTTGTTTAATTTGAGTGAGACCTTGGAGAAATTGTTGAGGCTGACCGTGATTCCGGTTGACAAACATGTACGTTTTGAAACTCAGCTCACCCCTGAACAGTTGTGGGTCGCTGCCGATTCCGTACATCTCACGAATAGCATCAGTAACCTGGTGGAGAATGCCATAAAGTATTCGGGTAATGAGGTCTGCATTCGTATCAGTGCCTCGCTGACAGAAGGTAAGCTGGTGATACAGGTGGCCGACAATGGCTTCGGTATATCTCCCCAAGACCAGTTGCATATTTTCGATAAATTCTACCGCTCGGAGCAGGTCATTGACCGTAGCTTGCCGGGAATTGGGCTGGGATTGAGTTATGTAAAACTGATGGTGGAAGCCCATGGAGGGACTGTGGGTGTAGAAAGTATATTGGGTAAAGGTTCAGTCTTTACCCTCGAGATCCCTCAATCAAAATGACAATGTATGAAACACTTGAAGATTCTTTTTGCAGATGACGATTTGAGGTATGCCATGATTCTGAAACGCTTTCTGGAAGCTGAGGGGTATGAGGTGTTCTATGCCGGCAATGGACGGATTGCTTTGGAGCAATATCCCGAAGTGAAACCGGATTTGGTGTTGCTGGATATCAATATGCCCGAGGTGAATGGGTATGAGGTAGCCCGACAGATTCGGGAGCGTGACCGGCATGTGTTGATTTTCTTCCTGACAGACCGTTCTGACAAGAAGGATCGTCTGGAAGGCTTTAAAGTGCGGGCCAATGATTATCTGTCCAAACCTTTCTACCCAGAGGAACTGATTGCCCGGATTCAGGAGCGTTTCGGGGATGTGGAAGATACGGTGGACAAAGAAGTGTATCAGTTGGGATATACTACTTTTGATTATACGAACAATGAATTGCGTACCCAAGCCAATAAGGTGATGATTACTTCCCGTCAGGCAGAAATCCTCCGTATGCTGATAAAGAACAAGAGTTCTGTAGTGAGTAGGAAGCAGTTGCTGGAGCAGGTATGGGGAGATGCTTCGTATGCTAACTCCTTGGCCTTGAACGTACAGATTACGTACTTGCGCAAGGCTTTGAAAGGAGATTCATCTGTTAAAATCGAATCGGTGATGAAAAAAGGCTATGTGCTGCGGGGATAGTTGAAGACAGGCTCTAACCTCCATGCTGGGTGGTCGCAAATTTTGCGACTATCACTTAACCCTCTAATTCTTCATGCATGGCATTTATTACAATTCCTGGTGTCATTGCTCAGTACTGCTTAGGCAGTACTACAGTACTCCCCTGAAAGTACTACAGTACTTCCTTGACAGTACTGCAGTACTTCCACGGAAGTACTGGAAATTATGAAGCTGATATAAATAAAGTTGTTATGAAATTGCTGCTTTATCAGCTGGCAGCACGCAGCTGGTTGAACAAGTCCTTCTGTTTTTCGGTCAGGGAGGTCGGGATATTGATGTGGTACGATACAATCATATCGCCGAACTGGCCGGTCTGTTTGTACACCGGGAATCCTTTTCCTCTCAAACGGACCTTCGTGTCGTTCTGTGTACCCGGTTTTACTTTCAGTTTGACGATTCCGTCCATGGTCTTCACCTGTACTTCTCCACCCAGTACGGCAGTGTACAAGTCGATATTGACGTGGGTGTAGAGGTCATCTCCCTTACGTTCGAAGGTATCATCCTTATCGATGACAAAGGTGATGTACAAGTCTCCGTTTTCTCCTCCGTTCATGGCTTTCTGGCCGTAGCCTTTCAGACGGATGGTCTGTCCGTCGGCCACACCTGCCGGCACAGTGATACGGATATTTTCACCGTTGATGCTGAAAGTCTGTTTGTGGGTGACGTAGGCTTCATTGAGCGACAAGTGCATCTGTGCTTCTATATCCTGTCCCCTCGACATGGTGTGGTATCCTCCTCGTCCACCTCTTCCGTGGCCGAAAAGCTGTTCGAAGAAATCGGAGAAGCCGCTTGCCCCTGTTCCTCCAAATCCTTCCGTAAATTCACCGTCGTTCATGGAGTACCAGTAGCCGGAGCCACCGTGCTGTTGCTGTGCCCTGCTGTATGCCTCACGTTCCTGCTTAAACTCATCGGCATGTTTCCAGTGTTCGCCATATTCGTCGTATTTCTTACGCTTTTCCGGATCGCTCAATACTTCGTTGGCTTCATTCACTTGCTGGAACTTTCCTTCTGCCGACGGGTCATCCTTGTTCAGGTCAGGATGATATTTCTTGGCCAGCTTCCGGTATGCCTGCTTGATTTCATCCTGAGTGGCATTACGGTCTACTCCCAAAATCTTATAGTAATCAATAAATGCCATATATCAATCGTTTTAAGTTAGTTCCAAAATAAAAACTCTCGCCCACAATGGATGCAGACGAGAGTTTTCCGTTATTTGTGATGATTAATGTATTTCAATCACACGATTAATTTTTGCTTTTTCTTCCTGAGAATACTTTGGCAGCTCAATAGTCAATACACCATTTGCTACATTGGCAGTAATCTTTTCTTTATCGACATTGTCGGGCAAGTAAAGTGACTGTTGGAACTTGGTGTAAGAGAACTCACGTCGTAAGTATTTTTTGTTTTCTTTGTCTTCGTTTTCAACTTTCTTTTCCATGGAGATGACCAGTTCGTTTTCATCACCCAAGTGGATATTGAAATCCTCTTTAGTCATTCCCGGAACGGCTACTTCTACTTTGTAATCCTTGTCGCTTTCCACCACATTGATTGCAGGTGCGGTAGCGTTTGCTTTTTCCATCCAGTTGTTATCGAAGAAGTCATTAAAGATACTTGGTAACCAGTTCTGATTGTAATATTTTCTAGTCGGCATCATAGTTGTAATCTCCTATTTTTAGTTGTTAATCAATTTTGTTTCTGAACCCGAACCCTTTTGAAATTCAAGTTCACTTACTCTTTTGCAAACAGTGTACCACAAATCTTGAATGGAGGTCATTGTGGCTTCCATTTTTAATGTAGTACCTTTATTTTAAACCTTCTATGCCGATTTTTAAACCTTTGCAAACTATATTAGCTGTCTGATGGAATTGGTTATAGCAAATTGTCAGTTTATATTTGAATTATAAAGACAAAAAGTCTTATTCTGTGACATATTGTCATTTATTCACTCTTTGAATGTCGTAATTTGATGGAATGTGAAGACAGACGCTTTTCCAGCATCGGTGCGGGAATGACGGATTTAAGAGTATCTATGACCGCATTGACCATTCTTTCGCGGATAAAGTCTTCTTTGATAAGAATGGATACGTGGCGTTGTGCCGGAGGATTTGTCTGAAGAGGCAGGACATGGGCTTTCTGTTTCTCGGTTAGCGACGCAATATGAAGCTCGGGGATGATGGTATATCCACCGTTCCGGTCTACGATTTTTATGAGAGTCTCGATGCTTCCGGCCTCATAGATGTGATTGCCGATGTCCTTGTTCTTGCAGAAATTCATTCCGCCGTTGGGCACACAATGACCTTCTTTCAGTATCCACATTTGTTCGGGAGGGAGGGTGCCGTTGGCGATACAGCTTTTGGCCTGGTCGCATGCTTCAGAAAAGTAGGCCACGAACTTTTCGGTATAGACCGGAATTTCTAACAGGCCGTTCAAGTCCTCCGGCGGGGTGGTTAGGATAATGTCCAGATTGCCATAGTGCAGCTCCTGTAGCAATGATTTGTTTTCTTTCTCATCAATGAACAGGCTTACGTGCGGGTAGGTTTTCCGGAAATGATGGATAAAGTCGGGCACGAGGTAGGGAGCAATGGTGGGCAGAATACCGATACGCAGGTTACCGTTCATGCTGTCCGTTTCGTCGGCCACTACTTCCTTTATGCACTGGGTTTCATTCAGCACAATCTGTGCCTGACGGATGATTTTTTCGCCGATGCGGGTAGGGGTGATATTCTTCCGGTCGCGGTTGAAAATCTTGACATCCAGTTCTTCTTCCAGCTTTTGAATCATCGCACTGAGGGTAGGTTGTGTTACTCCACACGCCTCGGCTGCCAGCACAAAGTGGCGGTACTTGTCCAGTGCCACGATATATTCCATCTGTTGTAAAGTCATGGTTCAATAGATTTTATCAATACAAAGATAAATAAAATCTGTTGTGCCCCTGCGCATTTCCGTTTACATTTGCATCAGAAACAAACAAAAAAGGTGTTGACAATGAAAAGGTTATTTCGTAATTGGGATGTTCTCCGGGTGATACGCCTCCTTTCGGGAGCAGTGTTTGCCGCTTATGGCATCTATGCTTCAGACTCCCTGATGATAGTATTGGGCGGGTTGTTGATGCTGATGGCTATGGTGAACTGGTCCTGCTGTGCGGCAGGAGGATGCGGCACCTCGTCCGGGAACAAAGCATTGTATAAGGATTTTGTGAAACCTTATCAGGCAACAAAAGAAAGTAAGTAAAAATTTAAAAACAGAAGAATATGAGTGCAGTACATTTAACCAAAGCAGATTTTTTGACAAGAGTAGCAAATTATGAAGCGAATCCGAACGAATGGAAATTCCTGGGTGAGCGTCCGGCCTTGATTGATTTTTATGCCACCTGGTGTGGTCCGTGCAAGATGCTGGCTCCGGTATTGGATGAGCTGGCCGATGAATATGCCGGACAGGTAGACATCTATAAGGTGAATGTAGACGAAGAGGAAGAACTGGCAGCCTTGTTTGGTATCCGCAGTGTGCCTTCCCTGTTGTTTGTGCCGATGAACGGCACTCCACAGATGGCACAGGGAGCCTTGCCTAAGAAGAACCTGAAGGAGGCTATTCAGAATGTGTTGTTGAAGAACGATTGAGGTGATATCTTCAGGCAACTATAAAAAAAGGAGGGCTTTAGAGCTCTCCTTTTTTTATAGCTTCCATGATGTTGGCCGGAGCACGTTCGGCCAGCAGTTCTTTTTTCATATAATCCATGTAGGGGGCTACGTGTTGGAAGAACTGATGGTATCCCTTGCACAGGTAGTTCAGTCCCGGCTCACCGTCGGCTGTGCGGGCGAAACGGTTTTTCGGGCATTCACCGTTGCAGGCAAAGAGGAACTCACATTCCTTGCACTGGCGGGGAAGGGAGTCTTGTTTCATTTGTCCGAACTTCATCTGGCGTTCGCTGTACATCATTTCCACCAGTGTCTTTTCATGAATGTTGCCCAGCTTGTATTCCGGAAATACAAAGTGGTCGCACGAATATACGTCGCCGTTGAATTCCATGACGCCGGCATGTCCGCAAGTCTTGGCCATGGTGCAGACGCCCGGCTGCGCACCTACCCAGTTGGCCAGGGTAGAGTCGAACAACTGGATGAAGAAATTTCCTACATCCTGGCGTACCCATTCGTCAAACAAGGTGCAGAGGAAGTTTCCCCATTGTTCCGGTGATACGGAGAAATCGGCTAATTTCTCGTCTTTCTGTAGCGGACTGGCCAGGTGACGGCCGTCGGCATGGGGGCTGATACGCTCTACAATCGGGGTAAACTGGATGTAGTGGCAGTCAATTTCCTTGAAGAAATGATAGAAGTCCAGCGGATAGTCTGCGTTGAAGTCATTCACTACGGCCAGGGCATTCCATTCTACCCCGTGTTTTTTCAGCAAGTGGATGCCTTGCATTACCTTGGTGAACGACGGACGTCCCTGACGGTTCTTGCGGTATTCATCGTGGAACTCCTGTGGCCCGTCGATGGACACGCCTACCAGCCAGGTGTTCTTTTTGAAGAATTCGCACCACTCATCCGTCAGCAAGGTACCGTTGGTCTGGATACAGTTGTCGATGGTACGTCCCCCGGCATATTTCTGTTGTAGTTCCATTACTCGCTTGTAGAAGCTGAGCGGACGCATCAGTGTTTCTCCGCCGTGCCAGGTAAAGAGTACCTGCGGCATGGTTTGCGAGCCGATGTATTCGCGGATAAATTTCTCTAACAGCTCGTCGCTCATCACGTGCTTGGAGATGTCTTTGTATAAATTTGCCTTTTCCAGGTAGTAGCAATAGTCGCAAGCTAAGTTGCAGACTGCCCCTACGGGTTTTGTCATTACGTATAGCGGACGGGCAAAAGGTGCAATGGTTTGACTCATGGTATTGGGTTTAATAAGTTTCAAGTTATTTCTTTTCGTCGGACAGATGCGCCAATAGTCCTTCACACGCATCCTCCAGTATGTCGAGCACATTTTCGAAGCCTTGAGCGCCACCATAATAGGGGTCAGGCACATAGTCGATTACCTTGGTACGGCAGAAATCAGTCATGCGGTGAATCTTCTGTTCGCTTTCCACGTCGGGCGCTTTGTCGCGCAGGGCATCGATATTGCGGTCGTCCATACCTAAAATCCAGTCGAAGTGATAGAAATCTTCCGTGCGTACCGGACGCGAGCGGTGGGTCAGCTGGTAGCCTCTGCGGCTGGCGTGAGCCCGCATACGTTCATCGGGCAGTTCTCCTTCATGGAAACCGCTGATGCCTGCGGAATCAATTTCAAACTCTTTTTCTCTTCCTGCCCGGCGCACCAGCGTACGCATGATTTCTTCGGCAGAAGAGGAGCGGCAGATGTTGCCGAGGCAGACGAATAATATTCTTTGTTTCATCATTTATCAAGGTGTAAATACTGTTTAAAACGTGCTACATCCGTATTCAGGATGAGGCTTTCGGGAAACTCGGTTTCCTTGACCAGCTCCAGGGCATGGTCGTAAGTCGCAATGTCGAATGAGATGTGTGCATCACTTCCCAGGATGACGGGCACCTCATATTGCTTGCAGAGACGGAGTATCTCTAAGTTGTTGGGCCGTGCCTCCACTTTGTTGCGGCAAGGCTTCAAGGAGCTGTTGTTGATTTCCAACAGGGTGTGATGGGCTTTTGCAGCCTGCACAATCGGTTCAAAAAGCAGTTTGGCCGTACCGTCACCCGGGTGGCTGATGATGTGCGTGTAAGGGTTTTCGATGGCTTTTATCATCCCTTGTGTATTTTCTTCGGGAGTTCCCGGCGTGTAGCACAGGGAATGAATACCTGCGATTCGCAAATCCAGCAAGCTCATGTGAAATTCATCCAGATCAAGTGTGCCTTGTGTATCAAGGATATTGATTTCCGCCCCAAGCAGGAGCTCGATACCGTACATCTGCCGCGGTACCACGTGCAGGTTGCGGAAGTAAATCAGGTGACAGCTTCCGGGAATTCCCGGTGTATGTTCCGTGATGCCGAGCAACTTCAGGCCTCTGTCGGCAGCTGCCCGTGCCATTTCCTGCAGACTACTGAAAGCATGTCCGCTGGCAATGGTGTGCGTATGTACATCTAATTCTATCTTCATGTGTATAGGGTTTAGGTAGGGTCTACATCATAATATACCATCAGTGAGCGGAAGCGCTCATCTTCTATGAGGGTGCGTTGTACCTGCGTCAGGTAGCGGCGTACCTTGCTCATGGAAGCTTCCTGCTCTATCTTGATGACAATCTTCCGGATGAAAAGCGATTGTATCCGTGCCACGGGTGGTTTGTCCGGACCTAATATCCGTTCGCCCATGCCTTGTCGCAGGTGAGCGGCCATCAGGTCGGCTGCCTGATTCAGGATGTCCTCCTTACGGTGCTTCAAATATACATAAATCAGCCGGTAGAAGGGAGGGTATTTGAACAGGCTACGTTCTTCCATCTGCTCCTGATACAAACGGGCATAATCGTTGGCCATAATCTGATGAATGAGCGGATTCTCCGGCGACTTCGTCTGAAGCACCACCAGTCCCTGCTTGTTCTTTCGTCCGGCTCTTCCGGCCACTTGTGCCATGAGCTGGAACGCCCGTTCGTACGAGCGGAAATCAGGATAATTCATCATCGAGTCGGCATTCAGGATACCTACCACGCTTACCCGGTCGAAGTCCAGTCCTTTGGAAATCATCTGCGTGCCAATCAGAATATCCGTCTTCCCCTCTTCAAAGTCGTTGATGATACGCTCATAGGCCGTGCGGGTACGGGTGGTATCCAAGTCCATTCGGGCCACTTTGGCTTCCGGAAAAATCTGCTTGATGTCGTCTTCAATCTTTTCCGTGCCGAATCCGCGGTTCATAAGTTCCACTCCTCCACAAGCCGGACAAGCTGTAGGCACGGCATAGGTATAGCCGCAATAGTGACACGTCAGCTGATGAAGCCCTTTGTGATAGGTCAGACTCACATCGCAGTTCTTGCAGCGCGGTACCCATCCGCAGGTGCGGCATTCAATCATCGGAGCAAAACCCCGTCGGTTCTGGAACAAGATGACCTGTTCCTTCTGCTCCAGTGCTTCCCGTATTTTCTGTAGTAAAAGTGGAGAGAACTGTGCCGTCATCCGTTTCTTACGGGCCAGTTCCTTGATGTCCACTAACTCAATGTGTGGCAACTGAATCTGCTGATGGCGTTCGGTCAGTTCCACCAGACCATATTTCCCGTTTCGGGCATGGTAATAACTCTCCAGGCTGGGAGTGGCTGTACCTAACAGGGTTTTGGCCCCATACATGGAAGCCAGCATGATAGCGGCATTCCGTGCATGATAGCGTGGAGCAGGGTCCTGCTGCTTGTAGCTCGTTTCATGTTCCTCGTCCACGATGACCAGTCCCAGTCGCCGGAACGGAAGGAATACCGAGGAACGGACTCCCAATATCACGTCGTAACCTTGTTCAGTCAGTTGTTTTTGCCAGATTTCCACCCGTTCCGCATCCGGAAACTTGGAGTGATATACTCCTAAGCGTTTGCCGAATACCCTTCGTAACCGTTCGGTAATCTGGGTCGTTAGGGCAATTTCCGGAAGAAGATAGAGCACCTGCTTGCCAGCTTTCAGCACTTCTTCTATCAGATGGATATAGATTTCCGTCTTTCCGCTGGCCGTCACGCCGTGGAGCAGGCATACGTTCTTGGTCTGGAAGGAAGTCAGGATTTCATAAAACGCCCGTTGCTGTGCGGGGCTCAGGGTGTGTAGCGGAACTGTTTCCGCATGGTCTCCCGTAAGTCGGCCAATCTCATGCAGGTACGTCTCCAGTATTTGTTTGTCTACTAAGTTCTTGAAGACGGATTGCGCCTGTCCGGAGGCATCGAGCAGATCCTTCTTGCTGACTTCCCGGATATTTTTCCCTTCGGCATTCCATCCCGACAATTCAAGGTATTTCATCAGGATGGCTTGTTGCTTGGGGGCCCGTGCCAGTAAATCAAACTGAATGTGCAGGTGATGTTCGTTCTGCAACGCTTCTGTCAGTCGGACCCGTACTTCCGTACGCGGTTTATAGCTTCGTTTGATTTCTTCCTTGATGCAGATAGCCTCTTTCTCCAGCAGCGATTTGATGACCGGCAACAAATTCTTCATGCCGCTGGCCTTCTCCAGTTGGGTGACACATTGCTCCGGGTCCGCACTGAGCAAGTCCAGAATACGCTGCTCCCGAGGAGGGAGCGGTTCCGAGGCTACAAAGTCCGGATTGTATTCCACCAGTGTTTCGCTTTCCAGTTTCATACCCGAAGGAAGGGCTGCCTTGTACACGTCTCCCAACGTGCAGAGGTAATAGTCGGCCAGCCATTTCCAGAAAGAAAACTGCTGTCCTAACAAAACCGGACGTGAATCGAGCACTTCCGAGATGTCTTTGGTTTCATACGCCTCCGGAGCCGTTTCGTGTACCTTGGTGACAATGCCCGTATAAAATTTTTTAGGACCGAAAGGCACAATGATCCGGCAGCCAGGCTGTATGCTTGCTTCCATACCTTCCGGAAGCAAATACGTGTACTGGCTGGCAATAGGCAGGGGTATTATGACATCCACGAATTTTTTCATATTGCAAAGTTACAAAAAGCCCCTCACATAGCTGGTTCCCTCCTGAAACTTTTATAGATTTGTACCTGCTGTTTTTAATCTTTAATTCAAAATGAAAATTTACAATATTGGAATCATCGGATGTGGTAGCATTGCGGCAAAAATGGCGGCTACGCTTGGAGGAATGAAAGGGGTGAAACGCTATGCCGTGGCTTCGCGCACGGTAGAGAAGGCAAAGGCTTTTGCCGAGAAATGGCAGTTTGCGAAGGCTTACGGAAGTTATGAAGAACTGGCTTCCGATGCGGAAGTGGATTTGATTTATATTGCCACTCCTCATGCCATGCACTATGACAATGCCCGTCTGTGTATTGAGAAGGGAAAACCGGTGCTGTGTGAGAAGGCCTTTACGGCCAATGCCTGTCAGGCAGCCGACCTGCTGAAACAGGCTGAAGAAAAGAAAGTATTTCTGACCGAAGCCATCTGGACCCGTTACATGCCGCTTTCATTGAAGATTCGTGAGCTATTAGAAGACGGAGTAATCGGTACCCCTCATATCTTATCGGCCAATTTAGGGTATGTAATTGACCGGAAGGAACGTATCTTACGTCCGGAACTGGCGGGAGGCGCTTTACTCGACTTGGGTGTGTACCTGCTCAACTTTGCTGCCATGTATTTCGGAAAGGAAGTAGCTTCCGTGCATTCCGTTTGTCAGAAAACAGATACGGGAGTGGATGCACAGGAAAATATTACATTGTTGTTTAAGGATGGCAGGATGGCTGCCTTACAGGCAAGCATTCATGCCGCTACCGACCGCATGGGTATCATTTCGGGAGATAAAGGCCATTTGATAGTGGAAAACATCAATAATCCGCAATCGGTCAAAGTGCTGGATACGAATTATCAGACTGTAGCCGTGTACGATGCTCCGCAACAGATTACAGGCTATGAGTATCAGGTGTACGCTTCACTGGAAGCAATTGAAAAAGGCTGGCTGGAATCGCCTTACATGCCGCATGCCGAGACACTTCGTATCATGCAGCAGATGGATGCCCTTCGCCGGGAATGGGGAGTGGTGTATCCTTGCGATAACGATAAACGGTTTATATAATACAAAAAGGAAACCTCCTTTCAAGTGAATATCCAGTGTCACCTGAAAGGAGGTTTTTTATGGTTCTCTATGTATCTTTCTTTAGAACAGATAAGCTACAGAAACCTGCCATGTGTTCTGTTTGAAACCGATAGTAGTTAAATCATCCGGGTCGCCGCTATGTATCTTTCCATTGTCTTTTAATGCAAAGTTATAGTTGGCTCCTACCTGCAAATGGCCAAGAAGTTTCAAGCCGGCACCGACATTGAAGCTGGTCGTGTTTTTCTTGAATTCACATACATTGTCAAACCAGCGGTCGCCTACATTGAATCCGAACTGAGGACCTACAGCTACGTACGCACCTACCAGGCTGCTGAATCCGACAGTCCATCTCAGATTGATAGGAATTTCTATACTTTTCTTGGTTGACGTTCCTTCTTCAGAATCTACGCCAAATTGGTTATACATTGCAGAGGCGTCGATACCTAATCCTAAAAGTGGCAGGGTGAATTCTGCTGTCGGACCGATAAAGAAGCCGGTTCTGTTGTCTGACTTGAATGTTTCTTCAGAAAGATGTAGTTTGGAAACATTCAAACCACCTTTTACTCCAAATTTTATTTGGGCTTGCGCCGGAATGGCAAGTGCCAGACAGGCAATTACCATCAGTGTAGAGAATAATTTCTTCATATATTACTTCGTTTAGAGGTTTTTACAAAGTTAGATATTAATTGGAAATAAAAAAGAGGATGCTGAAGAAATGTGCATGTGAGAGTGAATTAATTACGAAACAACTTCGTGCTTTTGTCTTGTTGTTTGGCTATAACTGAATTTACTCTCTACTTTTAATAGGCTTGTTACTGAGAAAGTTCACATGCTTTTTTAACTTTTCCGGCTTGGAGTGGCATATTGGTAGAAAAATAAAAAATCCTGACTCTTTTGAGAATCAGGATTTTAAGTGGTGCCACCAGGAATCGAATATTTTAATTCAAAATCCTAATTTGCAGCACTTTAATATCTTTGGAAAAATCCCCGAACCACTGAATCAGCCATATGCCAAATTCACCAATTTTCGATAGATTCTCGTTAATCATCCTTTGACTTTACAAAGGTAAGTGTTCGGTTCTATTCCTCCAAATATTTATATAGTTATTTAAAGTGGTTACAAGTTATTTGTATAAAGTTTAGCTTTTGATTATTAGTGATTTAAGAAATGTCATTCAAATGCCAAAACTTTGTTTCTTTCCAATATATCTATAATGTCTTGTTCTTTATACAGGATCTTTCCTCCTATTTTGTAATATGGCAATTTGCCATTCATTCTATATTCAATGAGTGTTCTTTTGGTTATTTTGAGAGCCTTTGATAATTCTTGTTCTGTAATATAGCGGTTCCCGTCTAATATAGGTCTGTAGATTAAAGAATTTGCATTCAACATTTTGGATATACCTTCCATGACTTCAATAAATCTCTTGACCTCATTACTATCTTTATTCAATACCTGCTGTCCCATTTCCATTATTTGTATATGTTTTAAGGTTATTCCTAATATAGCTTAGAATATCTTCTTTTTTATAATAAATCTTTCTGTCTATACGACTGAAGGGGATTAGCCCTTTCTGTCTTAAAGACAACAGTTTTCTGTCTGATATATTCATAAGAATACATACATCCTGATTATCCAACCATTCATTCAGTTCAGATTTGGAAGAGCTCAGTCCTTTCAGTTGTTTTTCTATCTTGAACAATATGTCGTTCATTTCCATAAATGCACCAGCTTCTATGTTCACTATCTCCATAATCATTTGTTTAAGTGGTTGGTACAAAAATAGAATAGAAGGCTTTGGAACACAAGAGACTATCATCAAAGTGCATTATATTACATCAGATGTCATAGCGAAGCCACCGGACTATGCAGATCGGAGGGAGCTGAAATCCCTGTCTTATTTCGGGATTGGATAAGCAGGTTATGTTTTGTTATTGGGGAAGGTGCATTTTCACAGTATTCGTGAGGTCAGATATGAGATATAAGGATAGCCGCCTTTAGTTTACGGCTATGCGTTACGTCGGTCGCAGTTAATCCCTGTAATCTTTCCTTTAATTCCAATCCGTTTGCCGCCGCATTCTTTTTCAGGTGAATTTTCATGGCGTAAGCCATAAGGAAAATTCTCCTGAAAAAAGAAATAAATGCGGCTGGCAAATCAGGATTGGGATTTATCTTTGATGGAAGGGATAACTGTTTAAACATTCAAACACAATCTTTTTCCCTCCATTAGAATGTTCCTGATGGAATAGGCAGAGGTTTTCCTTCTTCATCATACAGTTCTGTAACTGTAAGAATATCATATCCGTATATTCTTTGTATCTTTTTCACGCATTTCAGCTGCCTGTTCTTGTAATACTCTTTTGAAAACACCACTTCACCTCCTTTCATGTGTCCCTCTTCCTGTATCATACCATCCTCATAAAACTGGCGGTAATCACGCTTGAAGTTCCTGAAGTCGATGTTGTATTCCTCTTTCATTACCTTGTCCGTTCCGGGATAGAAATACTGTACGCTGTTTGTAGATAGGTCTTCCTTATAGTAATAACGCTTTGTCGGATAGCCGTTACTGTCAAACATCACTGTATAGTATGGCATTTCCGCATAGTTTTCTTCCCTGATAAGTTTCCCGTTATAGTCCCATTCCTGCCACAGACCGGTCTTCTCCCCATTCTCCGTATAGTGCTCTATACATTTCGGCTTTCCGCTCTGTGCCCATGTTTCCTTGTATTTCCCTTTCTTTCCGTTCCAGCCCCAGGTATATCCTTCTCTAATGAATGGCGGCATATCATCGCCTCCCTCCTCATAGATGCGGAAAGGACCATGCCGCATATCGTTACTGTACGAGACATAGGTAATCAGGTTTCCGTTACTGTCGAATATCCGTTCCTGCCCGTCAATCTTCCCGTTCTTGTAGTCTCGTTCCGTTCTTCTTGCATGACCGTACTCTACCATTATACCGTCCAGCTTGCCTTGCTCGTTATAGGAATACTCTTTCAACAGACTTCCATCATAATAGTACTCGTATCCTTTTCCTTTCGCCCTACCTTTTACATAGGTCAACTTCTTGAACAGACGGTTGTCCTTATATTCCTCGTATGCTCCGTCAAGGATACCGTCCTTGTTGAAGTTGGCTATGAGATATGAGCTGAAGCTTAATATAATCCGACATTTGCCGTGTAGAGGGGTACGGTCATATATGTTCCGCCATTGGTATGTAAGATTCCCCAATGGCACCCGTTCCACATCATTAATCTCCAGTGGCTCCTGTGCGAAAATCATACTTCCACAGAGAGAAAACAACAGTAATGACAACAATATCTTTCTCATAAGCGTCCTGTTTTTCATTTATCTTATTCGGGGATTGCTATATTCATCTTTTTCATATAGGCTGTATCGAGCTCCGCACCTTTCCAATTTATGTCAGGAGGGAACTGTTTCCATCCGTCTTTGGGTGGGGATAATACCCATTTAGGAACTGTATCCATAACTATTTCCGAATGCTCATTCCATTTTTCTGAATATTTTACTATTATTCGTAATTTATTTAGTTCCTTGTTGTGTAATCCATATCTTGTATCCACAATATAATCGAAATCTGCAACTCTATACTTAAACTGATGTATTATACCTTTATAATATCCACTTTTAAAATACACACCAATAGTATATCTTATATTAGCTTTATTGAAGTAATATAGTGTGTCCAAATAGCGTGTGGTGATAATAATAATTAATAAAATTATACCCCCAGTATAAATATATTTTTTTCTATTTATTTTCATTACTTCTTTTTTCTTATAGTATCATTTTTTATTCCTTCTATCTTCTTCACTTCATTTATATAATATGTACCCCAAAGAGAGATTATGGTTTTATCCATTGCATCTATAGTATCATCCCCATATTTATGAAGATTTCTTAATATACGTTGTATGTTCGGTTCATTAAAATAAGGAATATATCTTCTCACTTTAGAAGTATTATTTTTGAAAAAGTTAGAATAAGTATTTTCTCCGACTTTTCCTAGCCCTATTCCAAAACCTAAATCAATCAAGAACTCATGAGTAGAAATTCCACCATCAAAAACAGTTTTTGTATTTCCTCTTAGATTCACATTAAAACTTGAACCAAATACAGCATTACATAAAAATGGTAATTTCATTGAACTAGCTAATGTGCTTACTAAATTAACATCATTCAAAGACTCATACATTGAATTAATAAAAGTTTTATTCTCTTCTGTGTATTTATATATTGTATTGCCTCCCCATTGTAGAGTAAAATCTGTTCCACCCATTAATAACATCGTATCAAAACTCAAGCCTTTTGGATAAAGCATTCTGCCTGTAATATTACTAAGTGTTCTTAAGTGTGTGGCAGAACGCATTATTGTATTTTGAACAGCCATTCCACCTCTCAACGAAGCTGCTTCTATGGAAGAAGCAATTCTACCTGCATATGTACTTCCTTTCAATAAAGCTCCACGTCCAAGCAATGCAGCCTGACGTCCAAATGAAGTTGCAGCGGCAAGTGATACACCAGCCGTGGATATTGCAGAGATAACGCCTGCTGCCGTCAAAGCAGCCTGAACAAACTGCTGTCCTGCTTCTTCCCTTGCCGCATTGAAAGCCAGATTGAAATAAAACTGTTTTTCCTCTAATGAAGTGGCATTTTTCATGCATTTTCTAAATAATGCAGGATTCCGGTGAAGTGCCATTCCCAATTGCCTGCGCATCCATCCCGGCATTTTGCCTTTCACTACCACTTCCGGCAGCTGGAAATGGTATTCATTCTTGTCATTTGTATTCTTATGTTCCATATCAGTCTTCAGCCCACTTACCATTGTTAAAATCTATATTCCCGAACTTCAGGGACTCCGGTGTGATAATCATTTCCAAAAGGATTCCATCGGTTGCGGCTGATACGGACTTTTTGTAGCTTATGCAATATGCGTTCTCAAAACGGATGGAAAGGACAGCACTGGACATCCCGTCAGGATTCCTGAATACTATATAGCCGGAATGTTTCTGCTTGTGCTTATACATTGCCCAATGGTTAAGCAGATAATTTGATGGATGATTCAGCGATATTGAAAACAAGCCTCCTTTTTCTTCCCAGGCGGGTTCTCCTTTATGATCTACACGTTGCATAAATTCTATGGAGAAAGAATCCAGACTATACGGCTTCTGTGCACTGTCCTCGTCAATCTCCATAAATGCCTTGATACATGGATCGACGACAATAGGAATTGCTTTGCTTGCATTAAATGTTGAGACGAATATAGATGCTGTCCGTTGTGGTTTGTCCCGGCTTTCCTGCCATTCATAATACAGCGTGTCTGAACCTAATGTGACATCTTCACCCTGCAATGTGAGTATGGTTGTGACAAGACCTTGTTCACCGAGCCCTTCATAAGAAAACTTCATTGAAATACATGCCGCATTGAGCAATTGTAATGTCTCTTCTGGTATACTTTCTTCCGACAAGTTCAATACTTCGAGTTGCACATTTAACCTTTCTTTACTCTTAAGAATCCATTTATGAAGATATTGGGGAGGAAATCCTCTGAATGCAACGGTAGCCATGCCACCAACGATAGGAGTGGAAGGTTTGCCGTTATCGCTGATGCCTCTGTCAAAAGAGTACTCCATGCTTTCTACTTCAAAGACATCCGTGAAGATAGCAGTACCGTCAGAATTTGTATTAAAAATGCTGCCAGTTCTCATTATTGTTTTGTATGCCGCCATAATAATATATTTAAAGTTCCAAAATGCAAGTACGGAAAAAATAGGGATATTCCAAAATTTATTGTCATAAAGATGAATATTTAACAGATAATTAAATAGGTAAGTTGTGTTTCTAAACATATCATAGATAAAAAATTAAGCGAACAATAGTTGTCTTTTTTTTCATTTTCATATCTTTGGTAAAAAGAAGACCATATTTGGATTCTTCCTGTGCTTATATGATAGAAAAAATGTTGCCAGAACACTATATTGAAGTAAAAAATACAGATGCATTAAATCATGCTTATACAAAAGGAGGAACAGTATGGAATTTGGTGCCGTTCTTAAAGAATTAACATACAAAAGCGTATGTCTTTTTTTATTTTCTCATATTCATTCTTCGCTGTTGCTTGCGTGGCACAACATGAAGAGGATAAAGCTATTGCTGTCAGTGAGATGTGTATTTTTAAGAAGGTGTTGTATAATATACCTATAGATTCAATAGATAGGCAGATTTATAAAGCAAGTTTTTTTAATAGACACAGGGGAAAATACTCGTATTGTCTTACAATATACGCATCAAATGGTACTATTAGCAAGGAAGGTTTAAAAAACAAACTAGATAGTATTGTGAAAACTATAACATTATTGATGAAAAGAGAGGATATTATACTATATGATTTTCAGATATACTATTATTCTGAAAATATGAATACAAGCTTTCATTATGAAATAGGTGAAAACTGAAAAAATCAATTAGTTCAATAAGCAAACTATATCAATAACCGATACAGTAAAAAATAAAATCGGCATATGGAAATTATACCTATGGATACTTGAATCTCATTGAAAATAAACTAAAATTCCCTTTTATGGATTTCCGACTTCGGAGGAAAATCCCCCGACCGTGAGAGAGGGCAAGTTGGTTTTTGTCTGGCAGAATACTTTCTGTCGGACAAAAACACAACTTGCTCTGTTCGTTTGAACAGAAAATCCACTTAAAGTGGATTGTGGCTCCATGCCCATTTATAGTTATAAAATAGAGTTGTATTTACCTGATGAAAAATGTAAATATCAGTTTGTTTGTGACAAACCTGTATGCAGAGTTGAATATCGTGTGAATGGAGTGTCTGATATTTAGTTATTTGCCGAAATTTAAATATTCAATATTGAAAGTTTTATGCAGTATTGTACTATGGCATCCTGATTTACAGATATTACATATCAATCTGTATCATATAATAGTATGTAGATTGTTATAGTAAAGTGGTATGCGCTGCTTAATAAAAATTGTAATATATTGATAATCAGTGTGTATATAAAATGAACTCTGTTGTAATATTGCAATAGTGTAATACCCTGACAACGTAATAACATAACATTGCAATAACATAGTAACATAACAACATAATACCCTAATAACATAATAATGCAATAACATAGCACCTCTATATTATAATAGTGTCAGGACATAGTATTATGTCAATATAATGTCCTAACAACTTTAATAGTATGATGTAAAAACACTAAACCGTAGAACGGAATCAAATATGTACTAATTAATTTTACCCGGGTAAGTTTATCTCTATAACCCCATCTTGCTCCTTACTATATTCATGTTGTCCTTCAGGTTCCTGTCCATGACTCTTGCATAATGTTGTGTCATTCTTGTGGATGCATGTCCGAGCATGGCAGATACTTCCTGTAATGGAACGTTGTTTGCCAGTGTGACTGTCGTAGCAAATGTATGGCGGGCTGCATGTGTGGTCAGATTCTTTTTGATGCCGCAGAAGTCCGCAATTTCCTTCAGGTAGCTGTTTGCCTTCTGATTGCAGACAACAGGAAGGCAAGTCCCTTGTTTAAGACATATCGGGTGTGATTCGTATTTCTTCAGTATTGCCAATGGAACAGGAAGAAGCGGAACATTGGCTATGGAACTTGATTTTCTTCTTCTCTCCAGTTTTACACGTCCTTTTCTTATCCACCAGTCACCGTTATTGTCCTGCTCCAGATGTTCCGGTCTCAATGTGGATACATCAGCGAACGCCAGACCGGTGAAGCACGCAAACAAAAAGATGTCCTTGACAAGCTCCAGCCTCGGAATATCGAAATTTCTGTTCATTATAGCCTGAAGCTCGTTGTTTGTCAGGAATACCGGATCAGTCTCGTCCTGTTCCATCTTATATCCGTAAAACGGGTCTTTCCGCATCCATTCTTTGGCTATTGCCATATTGGTGATTTTCTTCAGGCATTTCATGTAGCGGACTATTGTGTTGCGGCACAGTCCGGCTTCTGTCTTCAGGAAAACATCAAAAGCCTTGATGAAATCAGGGGAAAGTTCATGGAATGTAATATCATCCTTCTCATAAAAGCGCGGCACAAACGTTTCAAGTTTTCTGAGCACATTCTTATAACGGTTGATGGTGACGGGAGAATAGTCTATGTCAACAACCTTTTCCATAGAGGAAATTTCTTCTTTGACTGTTCCAAGCAACGTCCGGACAGTCTCATCCTTTCCGAACACACGCTTTAAAATCACCTTTGGGGTTATCAGTGCCGATTCAAAGGTCAGTTCCTTGTGCTTTTCGTATGCGCGTGTAGTGAGGGCGGAAATATAGTTGTTCAGTTCGATGGAAGCCCTGTCTTTTCCTTTGCTGCATCCCTTGGCCGGATTCCAGTTCTTTAATGGAACGCTTCTCTGTATTCTTATTTCTTCATATTGCCCGTTGATGGTAATCCTCATTAGGATTGGAGCCTCGCCATTTTTCAGCAGTTTTGTTTTCAGAACGAAAAATAGAATGTTCATTGTTCCTTGTTTCATGATCATTTTCTTTTTGAAGTTGCACATTCGGTTATTTCGTCAATCCTGGATGGAGCGGATGGCTGGAGAGAAATGTTAAATTCGGTGGCTTTTATTATTTCCGGCTCTAAAAAACCACCGATTTTTGTTTCTCTTACTATTATCCGCCTGTAGGTACAATCATTATCATCGGATAAGAAAGCCTGTAGCAGACGTTTTGTTTCATCCGTCATTCAGTAGGGTATGCAAATGTAGAATTTCATCCCTGAAAATGATTCACGCAAATCGTTGAGAATAAGTGAAGTATGGTACATATCGGTGGTTTTTTCATGGGGCTCAAAAAAACCACCGAATCAGCAATTTTTTATTGCACCAAATTGCATATTTTTGCGGACAGTACATAAAGAAAAAACCGCTGAAAAAACTGTATTTCAGCGGTTTTCATGATTTTTCGTTTTGTAAAAGTGGTGCCACCAGGAATCGAACCGGGGACACAAGGATTTTCAGTCCTTTGCTCTACCAACTGAGCTATGGCACCATCGTTTTGCGGTTGCAAAGATAGAGTAAAATCTTTAATCTCCAAAATAAATGAGATGAAAATGAGAAAAAATATTTTTTATGAAAAAAACTCGTTTTTCTTTTGTCAGTATTGAAAATATGTCTACCTTTGCAGCGCAAACGAAAAAACAAACGTTGCAATCGGAATGTAGCGCAGTTGGTAGCGCACTACGTTCGGGACGTAGGGGTCGGGCGTTCGAGTCGCCTCATTCCGACAGAAGAGCGGCAGATGATTCTATATCATTTGCCGCTCTTTCATACTACTCCTCAGTAATAAATAATTTTGTCATTATTTTGTGTGGCATGAGATTATTTATATCTTTGCAAATGATTGGATGAAAAGGTGGAGGGGCGATTTAGCTCCTTTTTTTGTTCTTAATAGTTAATACATGATAGATAAAAACGTTGTAGCTCGGATTGTAGAGGAATGGCTGGAAGATAAAAGTTATTTTCTGGTTGATGTAAATGTGAGTCCGGATGACAAAATTGTAGTGGAAATAGACCATGCAGAAGGTGTGTGGATAGACGACTGTGTGGAACTGAGCCGCTATATTGAGTCAAAATTAAGTCGTGAAGAAGAAGATTACGAACTGGAAGTAGGTTCTGCGGGAATCGGTCAGCCATTTAAGGTTTTGCAGCAGTATGTAGCACATGTAGGTTGCGAAGTAGAAGTGCTGGACAAAACCGGAAAGAAATGGACGGGTGTGCTGGCGGATGCCAACGAAGAGAATTTTACGGTTACGGTAGAAGTGAAAATAAAACCGGAAGGTGCCAAGCGTCCGAAGCTGGTGGAACAGAATGTAACCTTTACCTATGATGAGATAAAATACACCAAATACTTAATTAGCTTTAAATAATTATGGCCAAAAAAGAAGAAACTGTCAGCTTGATTGACACATTCTCGGAATTTAAGGAATTGAAGAACATTGATCGCACCACGATGGTGAGCGTGTTGGAAGAGTCGTTCCGCAGTGTGATTGCAAAAATGTTCGGTACAGATGAAAACTATGATGTGATTGTAAATCCTGACAAGGGGGATTTCGAAATCTGGCGTAACCGTGAAGTTGTGGCGGATGAGGAGCTGACTAACCCGAACCTGCAGATTGCATTGTCGGAAGCACGCAAGATTGATGCATCGTATGAAGTGGGAGAGGAAGTGACCGATGAGGTGATTTTTGAAAAATTCGGCCGCCGTGCAATTCTGAATCTCCGCCAGACATTGGCTTCAAAGATTCTGGAGTTGGAAAAAGACAGCTTGTATAATAAATACATTGATAAAGTAGGTACTGTAATCAGTGCGGAAGTTTATCAGATTTGGAAAAAGGAAATCCTGTTGCTGGACGATGAAGGTAATGAATTGCTGTTGCCTAAGACAGAACAGATTCCGAGTGACTTCTACCGGAAAGGAGAAACTGCTCGTGCCGTAGTAGCTCGTGTAGATAATAAGAACAATAATCCGAAGATTATTTTGAGTCGTACATCACCGGTCTTCTTGCAGCGTTTATTTGAACAGGAAGTGCCAGAAATCAATGACGGACTGATTACCATCAAGAAAATTGCCCGTATTCCGGGAGAACGTGCGAAGATTGCAGTAGAATCGTATGATGAACGCATTGACCCGGTAGGTGCATGTGTGGGTGTGAAGGGTTCTCGTATTCATGGTATCGTACGCGAATTGCGTAATGAAAACATTGATGTGATTAACTATACATCTAACATCCAGTTGTTTATTCAGCGTGCCTTGAGCCCGGCAAAAGTTTCGTCTATCATCATGCATGAGGATGAAAAGAGAGCTGAGGTATATTTGAAACCGGAAGAAGTATCATTGGCTATCGGTAAAGGTGGCTTGAATATTAAGCTGGCCAGTATGTTGACAGAATACACTATTGATGTATATCGTGAACTGGGTGAAGATGCTGTAGCTGATGAAGACATCTACCTGGATGAATTCAAGGATGAAATTGATGAATGGGTTATCAACGCGATTAAGGCTATCGGAATTGATACGGCTAAAGGTGTATTGAACGCACCGCGCGAGATGCTTATCGAAAAAGCAGACTTGGAAGAAAATACGGTGGATGATATTCTGAGAATTTTAAAAGCAGAGTTTGAGGAATAGCGCTTGCTTGCAATAAACAGATGAGGATGAGCAATTCATTCTCGTCTGCTTGTTTATCTGTGACTGATATATTTTCCTGAACTCTATAAATTGTGATGAATTATGACTATAAGATTGAATAAAGTAACAAGAGATTTGAATGTTGGAATAACCACGGTGGTAGACTTTTTGCAGAAAAAAGGATATACGGTCGAGGCGAATCCAAATACCAAAATTACTGAAGAACAGTATGCTGCACTGGTTAAAGAGTTCAGCAAAGACAAGGATTTGAAAATAGAGTCTGAGAAAATTATTCAGGAACGGCAGAATAAGGAGCGTAACAAGGCTTCTGTTTCTATCGAGGATATTCATCCGGAACTGAAAAAGCCGGAAGTGATAGAAACAGTGGTTCCAGAAGATGTGCGACCAAAATTCAAGCCTGTAGGTAAAATAGACTTGGATGGTCTGAAGAAAAAGAAAAAACCGGCTGTGGTTGAGCCTGCTGAAACGCCTGTTGTACAGGAAGGGCCAGCTAAGCCAGAACCTGAGAATAAACAAGCTGAGGTGGAAAAAACGGAGGTTAAAACTGAAGAGGCTCCTGTACAACAACCTCAGGTAGAAGAAAAACAAGAACCGAAACAGCCGGAAATAAAGGCAGAAGAATTGAAACCAGAGCCGATGGAAGAAGAAAAAAAGCAACAATCTGTTCAGGAAAATAAAGAAGACGAAGTTTTTAAAATTCGCCCGACAGAATTTAAATCAAAGATTAATGTAGTAGGCCAGATTGATTTGGCTGCATTGAACCAGTCTACCCGCCCGAAGAAAAAATCGAAAGAGGAGAAGAAGAAAGAAAGAGAGGAAAAGGATAAGCAGCGTCAGGAACAGCGTAAGCAGATGAAAGATGCGATTATCAAGGAAATTCGTAAGAGTGATGAAAAGACGGATAAGGGTGGCCTGAGTGATGAGGCTGCGAAAAAGAAAAAACGCAACCGTATTAATAAGGAACGAGTTGATATTAATGCAACCTCCAACGCATCTGGAGCTTCACGAAATGAGAAATCTGGAAAGAATAACCAGAACCAGGGACAGGGCGGAAAACATAACAAGGACCGCTTTAAGAAACCGGTGGTAAAACAGGAGGTGAGCGACGAAGATGTAGCAAAACAGGTGAAAGAAACACTTGCCCGCCTGACAAATAAAGGAAAGAATAAAGCTGCCAAGTATCGTAAGGAGAAACGTGAAAATATTCAGAACCGTCAGCTGGAACAGGAGGAACTGGAACAGGAAGAAAGCAAGGTATTGAAGCTGACTGAATTTGTAACAGCAAATGAGCTGGCTAACATGATGGATATTCCGGTGACTCAGGTTATCTCAACTTGTATGAGTGTGGGTATCATGGTGTCTATCAACCAGCGTCTGGATGCAGAAACGATTAACCTTGTGGCAGAAGAATTTGGCTACAAGACAGAATATGTAAGTGCGGAAGTTGCACAGGCTGTAGAGGAAGAGGCTGATGCGGAAGAAGATTTGCAACCGCGTGCACCGATTGTTACCGTGATGGGTCACGTAGACCACGGTAAGACTTCTTTGCTGGACTATATCCGTAAAGCAAATGTAATTGCGGGTGAGGCCGGAGGTATCACACAGCACATTGGTGCATATAACGTGAAACTGGAGGATGGACGTCGCATTACGTTCCTGGATACTCCGGGACACGAAGCATTTACAGCTATGCGTGCACGTGGTGCGAAAGTAACTGACGTGGTAATCATTATCGTAGCTGCGGATGACAACGTGATGCCGCAGACAAAAGAAGCTATCAACCATGCGATGGCTGCGGGGGTACCTATTGTGTTTGCTATCAATAAGGTAGATAAACCGAATGCAAACCCGGATAAGATTAAGGAAGAGCTGGCTGCCATGAACTTCCTGGTGGAAGAATGGGGTGGAAAATACCAGTCTCAGGATATTTCAGCCAAGAAAGGTACCGGTGTTCCTGAATTGCTTGAAAAGGTATTGCTGGAAGCTGAAATGTTGGATTTGAAAGCAAATCCGAACCGTAAGGCTACCGGTTCAATTATTGAATCTTCTTTGGATAAAGGACGTGGATATGTGGCTACGGTGCTGGTTTCTAATGGAACACTGCATGTAGGGGATATTGTGTTGGCCGGAACTTCATACGGTAAGGTGAAGGCGATGTTCAACGAACGTAACCAGCGCCTGAAAGAGGCTGGACCTTCTGAACCGGTATTGATTTTAGGATTGAACGGAGCGCCGGCTGCGGGTGATACATTCCATGTGTTTGATACGGATCAGGAAGCACGTGAGATTGCCAACAAGCGTGAACAGCTGGCTCGTGAACAGGGCTTGCGTACTCAGAAGATGTTGACACTGGATGAAGTGGGACGTCGTCTGGCATTGGGTGACTTCCATGAATTGAATGTGATTGTGAAAGGTGACGTGGATGGTTCTGTAGAAGCTTTGAGCGACTCATTGATCAAGTTGTCTACCGAACAGATTCAGGTGAATGTAATCCATAAGGGTGTCGGACAGATTTCAGAATCGGATGTATCGTTGGCTGCGGCATCGGATGCAATCATCGTAGGTTTCCAGGTACGTCCTTCAGGAAATGCGGCTAAGCTTGCTGAACAGGAAGGTGTGGATATTCGTAAGTATTCTATTATTTACGATGCGATTGAAGAAGTGAAGTCGGCAATGGAAGGCATGTTGGCTCCGACATTGAAAGAACAGGTTACCTCTACAATCGAAGTGCGTGAAGTGTTCAACATCAGCAAGGTGGGTATGGTTGCCGGTGCGATGGTGAAGACCGGAAAAGTAAAACGTACGGACAAGGCTCGCTTGATTCGCGACGGTATCGTAATCTTTACGGGTTCAATCAATGCATTGAAGCGCTTCAAGGACGATGTGAAAGAAGTGGGTACTAACTTTGAATGTGGTATCAGCTTGACGAACTGCAACGACTTGAAAGTGGGTGACGTGATTGAAACGTATGAAGAAGTGGAAGTAAAACAGACATTGTAAGGACGTAACGTCTGACCATTGTTTGGGTGCAAATAAATACATTTGTCATTCAGAGCAAAGCGAAGATTCTTGTATTCACCCATCAGACAGGGGAACAAGTTCTTCGCTTTGTTTTTAATATATATTTCGGATAAATGGCAACAATAGACTGGGTGATTATCATCTTATTGGCTTTAGGAGCTGTCTCTGGTTTTATGAAAGGATTTTTCAAACAACTGGCAGCGGTTGTAGGGCTGATAGCCGGACTGCTGGTAGCACGTGCTTTGTTTGCCGGTTTAGGTGAGCAATTGGCCGTAGCGGTAGGTACTTCTGTGACATTCGGGCAGATACTGGCTTTTCTGTTGATAGGTTTGATAGTACCTTTGGTGTTGTCTCTTTTGGCTTCTGCCTTGACGAAAATCGTGGATATGACAGGATTAGGTTTTATCAACCGCCTTTTGGGGGCAGTGCTTGGAGCGATAAAATATGCGCTTGTAATCAGCCTGGTCATCCATTTTATTGATTTTGCCGACTCTAAAGATAACTTAATACATTCAACCACTAAGGGAAGTTCGTTGTTATATTATCCGATAAAGGATTTTTCCGCTTTCTTTTATCCTGTGGTGAAAACTGTAACAGAGAAATTTATAGAAACAGATAATATTCAGAATTGATATGCAAATAGAACCCAATAAATATGTGAAGGAACTGACGCAGGCGAAGTATAAATATGGCTTCACTACGGATGTTCACACAGATATTATAGAGAAGGGACTGAATGAGGATGTCGTGCGGCTGATTTCTTCAAAGAAAGGTGAGCCCGACTGGTTGCTTGAGTTCCGTTTGAAGGCGTTTCGCTATTGGCAAACGCTGGAAATGCCTACATGGGCACATTTGAATATTCCGGAGATTGATTATCAGGCTATTTCATATTATGCAGACCCGACAAAGAAAAAAGAAGGGCCGAAGAGTCTGGATGAAGTGGATCCGGAACTGTTGAAAACCTTTGACAAGCTGGGTATTCCTTTGGAAGAACGTATGGCGCTGAGCGGTATGGCGGTAGATGCGGTTATGGACTCCGTCTCTGTGAAGACAACTTTTAAGGAGATACTGATGGAAAAGGGAATTATATTCTGCTCTATCAGTGAAGCGGTGCGTGAACATCCGGATTTGGTGAAGAAGTATTTAGGTTCGGTAGTGGGCTATCGTGATAATTTCTTTGCCGCATTGAACTCGGCTGTGTTTAGTGATGGTTCGTTTGTGTATATTCCGAAGGGGGTTCGCTGTCCGATGGAGTTGTCTACGTACTTCCGTATCAATGCGGCCAATACCGGACAGTTTGAACGTACGCTGATTGTTGCAGATGATGACAGTTATGTCTCTTACCTGGAAGGATGTACGGCACCGATGCGTGATGAAAACCAGTTGCACGCGGCAATTGTGGAAATCGTGGTGCTTGACCGTGCGGAAGTGAAATATTCTACTGTGCAGAACTGGTATCCTGGTGATGCTGAAGGTAAAGGTGGTGTGTATAACTTTGTAACCAAAAGAGGTAACTGCAAAGGGGTGGACAGTAAACTTTCCTGGACACAGGTAGAGACTGGCTCGGCCATTACATGGAAGTATCCAAGCTGTATTTTGAGTGGAGACAATTCTACCGCAGAGTTCTATTCTGTAGCGGTAACCAATAATTATCAGCAGGCAGATACTGGTACGAAGATGATTCATCTGGGTAAAAACACTCGTTCTACTATCGTAAGTAAGGGTATCAGTGCCGGAAAGAGTCAGAACTCTTATCGCGGGCTGGTGCGTGTGGCTGAAAAGGCAGATAATGCAAGAAACTACAGTCAGTGTGATTCTCTGTTGCTGGGTAGCCACTGCGGAGCGCATACATTCCCTTATATGGACATTCACAATGAAACGGCTGTGGTGGAACATGAGGCTACGACTTCCAAGATTTCGGAAGACCAGATTTTCTATTGCAACCAGCGTGGTATCTCTACTGAGGATGCCGTAGGATTGATTGTGAATGGGTATGCAAAGGAGGTTCTGAACAAACTTCCGATGGAGTTTGCCGTAGAGGCTCAGAAATTGCTGTCTGTGTCGTTGGAGGGCAGTGTAGGATAAACGATAAAAATAGATTGTTATGCTAGAGATAAAGAATTTACATGCCAACATTAATGGCAAAGAGATATTGAAAGGTATTAACCTGACTGTAAAGGCAGGCGAAGTTCATGCGATTATGGGGCCTAACGGTTCGGGAAAGAGTACATTGAGTAATGTATTGGTCGGTCATCCAGCTTATGAGGTGACGAAAGGAACCGTAACGTTTGATGGAAAGGATTTATTGGCTTTGAGTCCGGCAGACCGTAGTCATGAAGGATTGTTCCTGTCATTCCAGTATCCGGTAGAAATTCCGGGAGTGAGCATGGTGAACTTCATGCGTGCGGCCGTGAATGAACAGCGTAAGTACAAAGGACTTCCAGCTTTGACGGCCAGTGAGTTCTTGAAACTGATGCGCCAAAAGAGAGAGATTGTGGAGCTGGACAGCAAGTTGGCTAACCGTTCGGTAAATGAGGGATTCTCTGGAGGTGAGAAGAAGCGTAATGAAATATTCCAGATGGCTATGCTGGAACCGAAGCTGAGCATCTTGGACGAAACTGACTCCGGACTGGATATTGATGCGTTGCGTATTGTGGCTGAAGGAGTGAATAAACTGAAAACTCCGGAAACGAGCTGTATTGTGATTACGCACTATCAGCGTTTGCTGGATTACATTAAACCGGATATTGTACATGTACTTTATAAAGGCCGTATCGTGAAAACTGCAGGTCCGGAACTGGCATTGGAACTGGAAGAAAAAGGATACGATTGGATTAAGAAAGAACTGGGAGAATGAGCATGAAAGCAGAACAGCAATATATTGATCTTTTCACGCAGTGCGAGGCTATTATTTGTCGGCAAAGTGCGGATGTGCTGAATGCGCCCCGTGCGAAGGCATTTGCTGATTTTGAGAAGCTGAGCTTCCCGACTCGCAAGCAGGAAAAATATAAATATACGGAGGTGAGCAAGTATTTTGCTCCGGATTATGGGTTGAACTTGAATCGCCTGGAATTTCCGGTTAATCCGTATGAAGTGTTCAAGTGTGATGTGCCCAATATGAGTACCTCACTTTATTTTGTGGTAAATGATACGTTTGACAAGCATGTGCATCCTTCTGCTCAGTTGCCGGAGGGAGTTTACTTCGGTAGCTTGAAGGATATGGCTGAACAGCGCCCTGATTTGGTCAGAAAATATTACGGAAAGCTGGCTGATACGTCGAAGGATGCTCTGGCGGCATTTAATACGATGTTTGCACAGGACGGTGTGTGCATGTATGTACCGAAGAATGTGGTGTTGGAACGTCCAATCCAGTTGGTGAATATCTTGCGTGCGGATGTGGATTTCATGGTAAACCGTCGTGTCCTGATTATATTGGAGGATGGTGCACAGGCCAAGTTGCTGGTATGCGACCATGCGATGGACGACGTGAATTTCCTTTCTACTCAGGTGGTGGAAGTCTTTGCAGGAGAAAATGCTGTATTCGACTTGTATGAACTGGAAGAGACTCATAACAGTACGGTACGTTTCAATAACTTATATGTGAATCAGGAGGCTGGCAGTAATGTGTTGTTGAACGGGATGACACTGCACAATGGAACGACTCGTAATACCACAGAAGTGACATTGGCTGGTCGGGGGGCAGAAATCAGTTTGTGCGGAATGGCCATTGCCGATCAGAATGAGCAGGTGGATAACCATACTTTTATTGATCATAAAGTACCCGATTGCACAAGTAATGAATTGTTTAAGTATGTGCTTGACGACCAGGCTGTGGGAGCTTTTGCCGGAAAGGTACTTGTGAGAGAAGGAGCACAGCATACCTCTTCTCAGCAGACAAACCGGAATCTGTGTGCGACCCGTGAAGCACGTATGTACACTCAGCCACAGCTGGAAATCTATGCAGATGATGTGAAGTGTTCTCATGGAGCTACAGTAGGGCAGTTGGACGAAAATGCATTGTTCTATATGCAGCAGCGTGGTATCAGTCTGAAGGAAGCACGTTTGCTGTTGATGTTTGCTTTTGTCAACGAAGTGATTGACCATATCCGGATGGATGCCTTGAAAGATCGCTTGCATCTGCTGGTAGAAAAACGCTTCCGTGGAGAACTGAATAAATGCCAGGGCTGTGCGATTTGTAAATAGTCATATTTTAACAGAGAATTTATGCAATACGATGTCAATAAGATAAGAGAAGACTTCCCGATTCTTGCGCGGTCGGTGTATGGAAAACCGCTGGTTTATTTAGATAACGGGGCTACGACTCAGAAGCCTCGTTGCGTGGTGGAATCTATTACAGACGAGTATTATTCGGTCAATGCGAATGTACACCGTGGAGTGCATTTCTTGTCGCAGCAGGCAACGAATTTGCATGAGGCTTCACGTGAGACGGTACGTCGGTTTATTAATGCACGCAGTATTTCGGAAATCGTTTTTACTCGTGGAACGACCGAGAGCATTAACTTAGTTGCTTCTTCATTTGCCGATAGTCAGATGAAGGAAGGGGATGAGGTTATTGTTTCTGTGATGGAGCACCACAGTAATATTGTTTCTTGGCAGCTTCAGGCAGCACGGAAAGGAATCGTGCTGAAAGTAATTCCGATGAACGACCGGGGGGAGCTTTTGTTGGATGAATACAAAAAGCTTTTTTCGGAAAAGACGAAGCTTGTTTCTGTGGCTCATGTATCCAATGTGTTGGGAACAATCAATCCGGTAAAGGATATGATTGCTTTTGCACATTCGCAAGGTGTTCCGGTACTGGTAGATGGGGCGCAGAGCATTCCACACATGAAGGTGGATGTACATGATTTGGATGCTGACTTTTATGTGTTCAGTGGTCACAAAGTGTACGGCCCTACGGGTATCGGTGTATTGTATGGAAAGGAAGCTTGGCTGGAAAAACTGCCCCCTTATCAGGGAGGAGGGGAGATGATCAAGAATGTCTCTTTTGAAAAGACGACATTTAATGAACTTCCTTTTAAGTTTGAGGCCGGCACTCCCGATTACATCGGATCTACAGCATTGGCAAAAGCGTTAGATTATGTTTCAGCAATAGGAATGGATAACATTTTTGCCTACGAACATGACCTGACTCAGTATGCCATGAACCGTTTAAAAGAAATCCCGGGAATGAGGATTTTGGGTGAAGCGGAGCAGAAAGGAGGAGTCATTTCTTTCTTGGTAGGGGATATACACCATTTTGATATGGGGACCTTGCTTGACCGCTTAGGTATAGCTGTTCGTACCGGACATCATTGTGCGGAACCTTTGATGCACCGTTTGGGCATTGAGGGTACAGTACGTGCTTCTTTGGGATTGTATAATACGAAAGAAGAAATAGATGCGCTGGTGGAAGGCGTGCTTCGAGTAAGTAGAATGTTTGCTTAAATAAAAGTGATTAAAAAAATTCCCGGTCAGGATTTTCATACAGAGAATACTGACCGGGAGATTTTTGTTTATAGACTGGTTAGTGGATGGCCTTTGTCGCTTCTTTCAACCAGTTCTTTTCTTCCTCGCTGAGGTATGGGTTAAGTGTGGTATACACTTTCTGGTGATAATCGTTTAACCATGCCTTTTCTTCCGGACTGAGTAAATCAGGTAGAATTGGTTTGAGATCGATAGGGCATAGAGTCAATGCTTCAAATTTATAGAATTCGCCAAAGTCAGTCGTCTGGTCGTCTACAATCAGCATGGTGTTTTCTGTGCGTACACCATATTCCCCGGCTTTGTATACTCCTGGCTCATTGGTGACCGTCATGCCAGGAAGGAGAAGAGCAGGCATGTGGTTCATGCGGAACTGATGAGGTCCTTCGTGCACATTCAGAAAATGTCCGACGCCATGTCCTGTACCATGTCCGTAGTTCATACCTTCTTTCCATATAAACTGTCGTGCCAATACGTCGAGCTGAGTGCCACAGGTGCCATACGGGAAGTGAGCCATGGAGAGCTGTATAAACCCTTTTAAGATAAGGGTATAATCTTTCTTCTGCTCTTCTGTGACGTGCCCTAATGCGATGGTACGAGTGATGTCGGTTGTTCCATCGAGATATTGTCCTCCACTGTCAAGAAGGAGAAAGCCTTCTGGTTTCAGGGTTGCTGCAGTTTCTTCAGTTGCTTCGTAATGTACAATTGCGCCATGTTCCTGGTAACCGGCTATGGTATCAAAGCTGATACCTTGGAAGTTTTCTTGTGCAGAGCGGAATTCGTATAGCTTCTGGTCAATGGATAATTCTGTTTCTGTCCCGCTTTTTACAGCGTTTTCTAACCAGTAAAGGAAACGAACCATAGCCACTCCATCGCGTGTCATGGCTTGTTTGAATCCGGCTATTTCTGTAGCGTTTTTGATAGATTTCAAATATAATACCGGAGATTCGAGTAACTTTACCTGACTGCTTTTGCTGGCAGCCTGATAAAGGGTATAATTGGTTGAACTGGGTAGCTGTAAGCAGCCTTCTTTATGTTCCTCCAGTTCTTGGGCTATTTGTGTATAGTCTTTAATAGAAACGTGGTTTGTTTCTAAATAGCGACGTACCTCATCTGTTAGTTTATCCGGCTGGATGTACAATGTACTTGAAGTAGAGGTGATGAAAAGATAGGAAACGAATACCGGATTGCAATGTACGTCAGTGCCTCTTAAGTTTAAAGTCCAGGCTATTTCATCCAAGGCGGAAATTAAGATGCCATTGACTTGATTTTCTTTAAGAATAGCTTGTATCCGACTGATTTTTTGATTACATGCCTCTCCGCTGTATTCCAATGGCAAAATGAATGGAGGGTTCAGAGGCAGTGAGGGGCGGTCTCTCCATAATAAATGGAATGGGTCTTCTACATTAACCAGCTCTAAATGGTATTTTTCAAGTGCTTTTTGTAATTGTAGGGCTTCGGATGTGCTGTTTACCCACCCGTCAATACCGACTTTTTCTCCAGGTTTCAATATGCTCCCTAACCAGTCGGCAATGGAAGGAGTTTCCGGAAGCCGGTCTTTGAATAAAATTAGTCCGCTTCCTTGAAGTTGTTCTTCTGCTTGTAAAAAATAACGGGAGTCGGTCCATAATCCTCCTTGTGACATGGTGATTACAGCTGTACCGGCCGAACCGGTGAATCCGGAAATCCATTTCCGAGACTCCCAATGAGCAGGTACATATTCTCCAGAATGAGGGTCGGTACTGGGTACGATAAATGCAGATATGCCTTTGGTCTGCATAAATCTGCGTAAGGCTTCAATTCTATCAGATATACGGTTCATGATGTAAATGAATTTAAGAAGATTCTAAACTAACATGACAAAAATAATAAATGGTATAGAAAGGGGAGGCTTGATTTTGTCTGAAGTTGATTTTTTGAATAAAATCTTTCGGAAAGTTTTGTAAATAAAGAAAGTATGTGTAATTTTGCGCCGCAAATTGACTGCGAAATAATTTAATAACAACATACTTAATTTTAAAAACATGATTGTAGTACCAGTAAAAGAAGGCGAAAACATTGAAAAAGCGCTGAAGAAATTCAAAAGAAAATTTGAAAAAACAGGTGTTGTAAAAGAACTGAGAAGCAGACAGCAGTATGACAAACCGTCTGTTTTGAAGAGACTTAAAATGGAACGTGCTATTTACGTTCAGAAAATGCAGCAGAACGAAGATTAATAATTCTGCAAAACTCTTGAATTATTGAATTCTTTTTCATAAATTCGTTGCTGAGAATAAAAGCGATGTTTCTATGTTGAAAGATTCTTTTCTGAAGTATTTGCTTCTTGAACGGAATTATTCCGAAAAGACAATTCTTAGTTACGGGATAGATCTGGATGAGTTTGAAGCATACTTTAAGGGTGTGGATGTAGAACTTGAGTTTACCAGCGTGGATGCGGATGTGGTTCGTGGATGGGTACTCTCATTAATGGATGAAGGTCGCGCTGAAACAACGGTAAATAGGAAGCTTAGTTCGCTTCGCTCTTTTTATCATTATTTGCTACGTCAGAAGTTGGTGGCGGTGGATCCGGTGGCAAAAGTTGTCGGTCCGAAAAAAAAGAAGCCTTTGCCGGTTTTTGTAAGAGATGAGGCAATGAGTCAACTTCTTGATGGTTTCGAATTTCCGCAAACTTTTGAGGGGGTGCGTGATAAGACTATGCTTGAGGTGTTTTATTCTACGGGCATGCGGCGTGCTGAATTGATTGCTTTGAGGGATGGAGATGTTGATTTTTCGGCATTGGTGATAAAAGTAACGGGAAAGAGAAATAAACAGCGCTTAATTCCTTTTGGAGATAGACTGCAAGAGGCTTTGAGTGTGTATCTACAGGAAAGAACTCGTTTTTATTCGGGTGAATGTGAAGCTTTCTTTATTCGAAAGGGTGGGGTAAGGCTTTCTCCTTCATCTGTGAACTATATTGTGAAGCGATACCTTTCAAAGGTTGTGACGCTGAAGAAGAAAAGCCCTCATGTGTTGCGGCATACTTTTGCTACATCTATGTTAAACCATCAGGCAGAGCTGGAGGCGGTAAAAGAATTGCTGGGGCATGAAAGCTTGACGACGACAGAAGTCTATACTCATACAACTTTTGAGGAGTTAAAACAAGTTTATGAACAAGCTCATCCTAGAGCGTAAAGAAAAGGAGGTATTTATGGAAGTAAGAATTCAATCCATTCATTTCGATGCATCTGACAAACTGGAAGCTTTTATCCAGAAAAAAGCTGAGAAGCTCGAGAAGTTTTGCGATAATATAATGAAAGTAGAGGTGTCTTTGAAAGTTGTAAAACCTGAAACTGCAATGAATAAAGAAGCAGGGGTGCGCGTGCTGGCGCTGAATTCAGAGTTTTATGCGGAAAAAATAAGTGATACATTCGAAGAATCGATAGATGTGTGCATGGAGGCACTGTCTAAGCAACTGTTGAAGGCAAAAGAAAAACTTCAAGGTAAATAAAAAAGTTGCGTAAAAGTTTTGTGATTAAAAAATAATATCTAACTTTGCAGCCGCTAAGTTATGGAAAATGACGAGGCTGCAAAGTTTGATTTTGCCTCTTTAGCTCAGTTGGCCAGAGCACGTGATTTGTAATCTCGGGGTCGTTGGTTCGAATCCGACAAGAGGCTCAAGAAGAAAGATCTTAATCTGATTCTAAAAAAGTTGGGCAAATACCAGAGTGGCCAAATGGGGCAGACTGTAAATCTGCTGGCTTACGCCTTCGGTGGTTCGAATCCATCTTTGCCCACAAAAAATTGCGGAAGTAGCTCAGTTGATAGAGCATTAGCCTTCCAAGCTGAGGGTCGCGGG